>Ga0194110_10000009_pt1 | contig 284776 bp, 420 predicted proteins | sample TA2Kig1200mmetaG_FD_146192 | JGI IMG/M metagenome (GOLD analysis project Ga0194110, IMG submission 146192) | Freshwater microbial communities from Lake Tanganyika, Tanzania - TA2015032 Kigoma Deep Cast 1200m | ecosystem: Environmental > Aquatic > Freshwater > Lake | place: Tanzania: Lake...
CATATTATTTTAGAAGGAAGCTCCATTCAAGCTATTTCCACTATTCATACTTGGGACGGCCAAGTATGAAAGTGTTTCGGATTGTGTAAAATCAACAATTACTGGTCTAGCATTTGCTGATGGTGTTATAGTTGGACCTTCGGTTAAAGAATAAATTCTATATGGTGTATTATTTGAAAATCCAGTTATTGTGCTACCTTGTGTAGCGTTTGGATAAAATCTTGCATTAGATATATCTCTATTTTCTTCGTCGTTAGACGGTATTAAAAAATACGGCATCAATTCTCCTAATTCAATTTAATTGTGGTGGTGTTGGTGGGGTCCATGTTGACCCATCAAGCCACCCTATAAAGTCTGATTCATCTCTCCCGGCTGGACCGGGAACTGTTCTATTGTATTGGACTACTGCATTCCATCTTGGGTTATTATCACCAACATATCTTGTAGCACCCCAAATTCCATGTCTTCCCGGTCTAGTCATTTCAACGAATACGTTGAAGAAAATGCCACCGGAATCCTTAAATCTTTTCATTATCTCTCGATATAGTTCACCCATCTGTTCAGAATAGTGGAATCTTACATAAAAATCAAATAATGATGGATCGGCATCTATTGCAGCATGGTTTGGAACCACATGGCTACCACCTTCATACATTATCAATCCTAGACCAGCACTATCTGCCAGTTGTTTATTTCTGCGCCAAATATCTTGAAGAGCATCAAAATCATTAATATCTTGCGATTTAATATATCTTGAACTCATGATTTGATCGCGCAATCTATTAAACACTTCTGTTTCACTATATTGTCTACGCCATTGCTTGATTACTTCAACATTTGCGGGATTGTTTAGACCGCCATCAAAATATCCTGTAACTGCGTAAAAATCATGATATTCTTTTGGTGCTTTTCTACCGCCACCAAGAGCTACCCAATTAGGAGCATTCAACATACCTGAGTTTAAATCTACCCAACCGGTATGTGCGCTCAATACTGTGTAGAATTTCTTGTTAGAGTTTTTATACACATCTCGAATTATCATTGCCATTTCAGATGATCTTGCGCCGTAATATTGAACCCAAGCATCACCAACGTTATTTCCAAACAATTGCTGACCCATGCGATGAGCGTGGTGCGCTTGCTGGAACTGCCAATTCCAAACTTCATTTGAATATTCAAAATAAGGTCTTAGCTTTGGATTTAATTGACTTTCCACATATGTTGCATACTTTCTGATATAGTCATCGGTAGCCAAATGTGGAATGTTGAACCAAGGATCAACGCCAATTTTATTACTTAGTGCAACCATTACTTCTACTGGAACACCAACTGCCCAAGTAAAATATGATGGTTTTGTTCTTGAATTCCAATCTGATTGAGTGGAATCATTTGTTGCTGCCCAATCCATGAATCGAACAACTCTAAAATCTTTAATCATATTCATCCATTGTGGTCTGAATATTTCGCCCCTGTCGTATATTTCACGCAAATCATTCTTGACGCATTCAATATTTCTTATACCACCGGTGCCTCTTATTTGGTAAACATCTACTGTTACAATTCCGCCGCCATTTGCGACAAAATCAAATTCTTTCCAGTTTGAACCTGACGTAACGTTTCTAACATTTCCACCTACTCTTATATCAGCATCGCCGTCCCATGTCAAGCGATATCTTCCATTTATTGAAGTGTTGTCAGTAGCAATTTCACATAAAATGATAGCACTTACATGTGTGCAATCGCTCGGAACGGCAACTGGATAACCGTCGCTGTTCAAGAAACCATTATCTCTAAGATTGTTGAAGCTTCTTTGGCCGAAACTAGTTGCTGATCTACCTTCCCATCTTCTGCTACATTTCATTACGTTTATGAAAGGTTGTGCTGCTTCCCAATCTGCGATACCATTTAATCCTAATGCAACGGAAGGGCCAGAATTTGTTGAAACTGGTGGCTCTACTTGAACATTACCTTCACCCACAATAATTCCACCATTTGCAGCATGTGCTTTAGGTGTTGACGGGAAAGGAGATGATTTAATGGTTGCTTCGTTATTAGAAACAGAAACATCCCACCCAAGGGCAGGTTCTTCCGGTTCTTCTGGTTCTACGGGAGGTTCTTCTTGATAATCACCTTCGCCTACAATAATTCCGCCATTTGCAGCATGTGCTTTTGGACTAGATGGGAAAGGTGAATTAAGAATTTCTATTGAATTATCTTTAACAGATACATTCCAACCATTTGTCGGCTCTTCGGGATCGACAGGATCAACCGGGTCAACAGGTTCTTCTGGATCAATTGGATCAACAGGTTCTTCTTTTTTCAGTATAATTGCTTGTGCCTCAAAAGTATAATCAGGTTCTATTGAATTAGAAGCTTTAACTACCCAAATCAAATCACCATCTGTAGTTGAAGTATATTTTCCGTCTACAATTTCACTTGATATATCATGACCATCTATGTATAAGAACCCTTCGACTTTGATTGGTTGAGTGCCTGAATACTCACCTAAATCTAATTCGTATACTGTTCCTACTTCTCCAATTGAAGGTCTTATTGATGGAATTTCAACAACTTTTGGTGCTACTTGTTCTGGTAACGGTTCTTCTTCTCCACTGTCCAAATCCTTTAGTGCAGTTTTAAACCATAATAAAAGAGCCTCTATGGCTTTAATAAAATCGTTTATCAGTTTTCTTATTTCATTATTCATTCGGGTGTCCTTTTAAAAATAAAAACATGTCATGTATCATGACATGTTTTTTAGTGTTCGAAAAAGAGTTTGAGAGGACACTTTGTCTAGTTTATCTTCGTTTGTTTCTAAAAATTCTTTTGGAACCACAAAAGTATCTTTTTTGAACCATGAACTCTTGATACCTAGCTCACTTGCCATTCTCTTCATATTCTCAATTGAATATGGATGGCAAATGATGTTTTCTTTTCCATCTGTTAGAAACAGAATTTCTTCTACAGACTTTTCTTTTGTCATCATTTATACTCTCCATTATTGACTTATATTTTATATTGTGATATTATGTATTTTTACGAAAGGAAATGTTATGAGCTTTTTATACGTCATAGGCAACAATACAAATAGACAGAAGATCGGTTTCAGTAAAGATGTTAGTAAAAGACTAAAGCAGTTACAAACTGGAAATCCCGATGAGCTATTTGTTCATTACAAAATAGAATGTTCCACTGACAAAACCAGACAACTTGAAAAGAAAATCCATTTAGAACTTTCATACAAGAGACTGTCTGGCGAGTGGTTTAATATGACACCTGATGAAGCTAAAAACTACTTAGAATTTGCAAGAATTACTTGGTTAGATAAAATTATCATCTAAATCGTAATCAAATTTTTGCTTTACGCTTTCTTTAAAAACTTCTTTAAACTCTCGCTTCGCTTCGTCAGTCCAGCCATATGACGGCCATTTAGAATACCTTTTTTGTGTAACTGTCTTAGCAATAGCATCGAAGAAATTTTCGCGCAAAAGAGTGTCGCCACTAATCCCACGTGCATAATCTTTTCTATCTCCCCATCTATACCATTCACCGTAAACTTCGCTAGTAATTATATTATCTGATGCAACAAAATCAACCAGCTTTTGAAAATCTACTTCAATGATTTCTTGAAGTTCAACCGCCGCAGATAGAACGAAAACCTTTAACGGGTCTATCATTACATCCTCGTTTATCTCATTCACATCGACAAAATGATATTCCATAATTAACTCCATTCACTAAACGTATAGGACAGGTTGAAAGTTTCGGTGTTATTCGTATAATATACATTTTTAATACCATGAGCGGAAATACACTTAGAGCAACCAGAGCAAGGTTTGGCGATACCAAACGTATCTTTCTTTCGCGTAACATCCTTTTTGACCCTGCAAATGTAGATCGAAGACTTGGAAAGCTCCGCTGCACTTAGACGTTTCTTAGCCTTGTTGATAGCATCAACTTCGGCATGAAGATACACCGCATGGTCGTTTTTCTTATACTCATTCTGAAAAGGATGAGTTTTGTATTGCGACATACCAATAGCCACAATACGCTTTTTATAAACAATACAGGCAACTACTTTAGCCTTGCTCACTGGCTCAAGGTCTTTAGCTACATCCGCCAAGACTTCAAAATAGCGATTGTTCCTGCACATGAAAATACCCTTCTGTTGTGATACATTCTTATACACCACAACAGAAGAGTTGTCAATAGTAACCGTGCTTGTTCAGCAAAGAAATCATTTCTTTTGCTAAATGATCGCCCTCTCTGTTCAGCACTACAGCAGCATCCATACTCCCGTAATGCATTTCTAGACATTCTAGAAGAACTCTCTTGATAGCATCTTCATCTGGCTTGTTTTGAAGAGTTGATTTTGAATACAATTCTTCAAGCGCACGTTCCTTATCATTGAACCATTGATTAATTTTTTCAAAGGACCATTCACCACGACGAACAGACTTCAAAATCTCCGAGTTTGCTTCAATATCAAGATCATGATTAATCAAGATATATTCTGCCTCAAGTGCCAAGCGAACGATGTGATATGCAAATTTAACGTCAAAACCAAATTTATCAATAGATTCTTGACGCTTTGGGTTGGAAGAGTTTGATTTACTTTCAATCTTTTTCAACTGTGAATATGCATATCCACGGAATTTGTGGTATGAACCCTTGTGCAAAAACATCTTGCGACGATCCCTGACGTGCTGTGCAATTTTACTTGCAAACAACACACAGCGTTGCGGAACGAAAAGAGTGTCCACCATGTTTGGGTTGTTATCCATACATAGATCAAAGAACTTGACAATGCTGTAAATAGTAAAGTCATATTCTTGATTTTTGTCTTTATCAAAAACATGGTGTTGCTGAAATTGCTCAAACCTTTGTTTTTGCTGACCAAAACCCGGAATATCGCCCGCTAGATGCGGAAAGATCAACTCCTTCGGAGGAATGCAAAATCCAACTACGTCCATGTCTGACGTGTCACTAGAAACCGCATATGCAGTAGAACCAGTGATAACTTCATAATGAACATTGTCAGGTAGCCATTTTGGAGGATGGATTAATCCTTTTTTGCTTGTTTCACTGATTCTAGATGCCATGATATATTATCCTTCTTTAAAGTGTTCTTCTAAAACTTTGATTACTTCACTAGTGTTTGTATTAAACATTGCTAGAATAATGGCGTAATTTACACCTAGTTCCACCAACCGTTCTTTTTCTTCGTCAGTAACTTCAATGGTGAAAGTAGCTGACCCATCTTCATGTTCCTCTACATTTTCTACTACGCTCATAATTTATTCCTTTCGATGAAAGATTTCAGTTTAAGTGCAAAGTGTTCTTCTCGTTCTTTTTTTGACCCATTTTGTAAAATAAGCCAATCTTTCTTTTCTAGTTTCTCTCCTGTCAAAGTTTCGTAACATACACCTGTATGAGTAGCAATAGCATGAGGGGCAAACCCCAAAAATTTTTCTAGTTCATAATCATAAAATGTCGTGGCAGTGAAATTGATAAGAGGCTTAACTTTTTTCTTATGACATTGTGTCGGACCCATTACAACCACTTCACCCGGAATCATTTTTGAAGCTTCAATGTAGCCTTCTTCTACTGACATTAATTTCATCAAAATAATTACCAAGTTTTAGGAACAAGAACTCGAAACTCACTTTGCTTCTGGTTCATTAAAGGTTTATATGTATCTACCAGTCTTTGATGAGACTTTCCAGACAAAACGATATCATCATAAAATTCGTTCGCTTCTGTAAAATCTACCACTTTGCCATGCTTGGCAATCTGAATGCCGAACATCAAAATTCTTATAGAATGCCACATAGACTTTCGCCCAATATAGTCGTCACCTTGAGCCATCTTCTTTTTTGCCTTCACCCAACTGTTGGATACAACAGCAGAGATTGAACGGCGAAGTTTCTCACTATCTACTACGAATTTAAAATCATTCTGAACAGCATCAGAATGAGAGTAAACTTCTATAGCAGCAATATCGTGATTGTCAAGCATCTCTTGGAAATGATAACTACCAACATCGTGATAATCAGAACCATCAACAATCTTGTTTTTATATCCAGATGTTCCAAAAGAAATCATATAGAAATCTTTGTCAGAATTTTCTGTGGTCTTACCGTAAACTTGACTGCCAAACGGCACTACAATGAACATGTCAATCTCCTATACTTCACGCGATCCCTTAAAATCAGTTTCGTCTACCAAAGTGATATCCGAATCAGTCTCTATGTAAGCTTTCGCTCCACATGCGAGTCCACTAGGGTTGTATACCATCTTGCAAGGCCCGTCAATAGAAATCTCATTGGCGTAGCGAGCTTTTGTGTAACCCTTTGACTTAACAGTATAAACAGGACGATTTTTGCCGTCCTGTTTGTTCATTGCAATATTTTGTCTGTTCACGTGGATGATATGTTTAGACATTTTATAGTCCTTTCAAATCAGATAGATATTGCTCTTCAACCGTTGTATCTTTCCAGAATTTAAGAGTTTCACTAGATGCAAGTATCTCGGAAGCTAGTTCTGAAACCATCTCAGATGTAAGGCTGATAATGTTTGTTCTTAGAAGCTTGTCAATATCTTCTTCCTTAACACCCTTGACTTCTTTCATGATTTGTGCAGCTACATCATCCTTTGTCTTGTTCTTGAACTTGATCTTATCATCCAAAACTGCCATGATGAAATACATCTTGACTTTCTTCCAACGCATTTCTTCTGAAATTTCAGAAACCTTGGTATCAATGCGCTTTTGAAGGATGGTCTTCTTATACTCACAGAAATCTTTAATCAATTCCTTAACATCATCATAGACCTTTAGCTTGCCTTCATGATTGATTACAGTGATGTTTTCAGTCTCAGTTGTTTGAAGTTTCAATTCTTTGATGATTCGCTCATCACTCCAACCACCATTCGCCTGCTTCAACTTGACTTCAAAACGAAAACCTGATTTATCACACTTATCAACATATGACATGATTACGCCATCGTCTTCAAGCTTGTTCAATACGTTAACAAATTTCTCACGGTCGTATCCATAAGGAACCTCTGTCACCGTAAACTCTGTCTTGTTTTTTCTAACAATCTTTCCAGTAATGTATAGTCGCCCATCATCACCAAATTCTGCCGTTCCGTTAAATTGCGGAAACTTGACCCTCGGCGTAGTCTTGATCTTTCCAGTTTTGATATATTCAGCACATGCTTTCGCCACTTCTTTTTCATCGCGAGGAAGAATGTTTGTGGCAAACCCTGTAGCAATACCTTTTGCTCCATTAATCAAAACCATAGGAATGATAGGGACATAGAACGTAGGAGGCAAATGCTCTGGATCATAATGGACCGGAGATAGATCAAAGTCAGTGTAATATTTGTAGAAATTTTCATGCAATCTAGTGTAAGTATAGCGCGGCGCACCAGCCTCTTGAACAAGACGGGAACCAAAGCTACCTTCACTCTCAATAATAACTACATTGTTATACCAATCTGCTGCCATTAGCTGACCGGCACCGGCACATGAAGTCTCACCATGATTGTATCCATATTTCGATACAACACCAGAAATTGCACTTACTTTCTCAAATATTTTCTTTGAGTTTACAATTGATGAATATAGATAAAACCTTTGAACCGGTTTCAAACCATCAATCATGTTGGGAATTGCGCGAGATTCAACTGTATAAAGAGCGAAGTTTTTCCACTCTTTATTAGCCAATTCTACAATATCATATATTTTATCTGCACTTGTCATTTAAACATAAACTCCTTGCGAACATCTGCATTATTACCAAACATCATCTCTAGAAGAGATGGATCACTCACCGCAAGCGTGTCTAGTGTAGGCTTGTTAATCACCACATCATACTCCTTCTCTCGCAAAGACGCAAGACCTTTGATATAACGATGAGTATATCCTTTTGAATCAGTTTTAAACTCATTTGCGCTATCATAGGAATAGAACCACTTGGTATCTTTCCCATTTGTAGAAATCATGATTGGCGTTCTAGTCAGCTTTAATCTACCATCTTTCACCATACCCGGCCAGAATTTATAAAAGAAACCTAGAAGCAAGGTTGCAATCTTCTCACCATCATGGTCTGCGTCTGACAAAATAGCCACATTCTGGTATGTCATATTTTTATATGAATTGGGGTCATTAATATTCAAACCAAGGATATTGATTAGGTCGCTAAACTCTTTGTTTGCCAGAACCTTTGCAGGGGTTTCTGTCCAAGCATTAAGAGAAACACCGCGAAGCGGGAAGAACCCTGTAGTATCTGGATTTCTGATCTTAATGCCAAAGCCTAGAGCCGAATCACCCTCTACCAAGAATAGAGTTGCATTTTTTCCACTTGCAGCAATGTGCTTGGCTACTTTTACCTTTTTAAGTTTCTTTTGTGCAATAGCTGCTTCACGTGCAGCTTCCGCTTCTTTTTTGTTAAGTTGAGCTTCAACAATGGGACCAATAACGTCTTCCATGTCCATGATCTTCTTTGCGATATACTTGAAGTCGTATTTAAAAGACTTCTGGAAGTGGTCACGCACCTGTGTCATAGTATTGGTCAGGCGTTCTTTGGTTTGAGAATCATACTTTGGATTGACGAAATTTCTTGCGAAAATTACAAAGGTGATGCCATTCTTGATAGTCGATTTGGATACTTCCACTTTATACTTGCGCTTAATCATGGCAGTCATTTCATCAATAGTGCCATTAATGACATAATCGACGTATGCGCCACCAAGACGAGTATTCACACCGTTGATGAAGCAATTTTGACGGAAACCATCTTCTGAGCCAGTAATGAGGAATGAAACATCATCAGTTGATGAGACAAATTGACTTCCGCCTTCTGGACCAAATTTTTCAGCATAAGCTTTGAATGTGGTGACACCATCGAAGAAATCTTTTTTACCGTTGAAAGTAAACTTTATTTCAGGGAAACACATTGAAAGGGAAATTAGTCGATCTTTAAGAAGACGAATGGTATCAAAATCATTAATTGAATTGCATTCCATAAGATCATAGTCAGGAATAAATGAAACCTGTGTTCCGTTTCCTGCTTTGGTTGATTTTGTAGTTTTAATATTAAGGCCACCATCAGAACATTTTACTGTCACCGACTGACCATCTCTCCAAGTTTTTCCTACAAAAGTTTTCGACATGAAGTTTGTGCATGAGCTACCTACACCGTTAGCACCGATTGTTGTTCTTTCGTCATCAAAAGACGTGCCAGCATTAACGCGGGTCCATGCTGCTTCTGGACGCAATAGTTTTACGCCATTAGAATCTACAACTTCATCTTGTGGAATACCGCGACCATTATCTGTAATGGTTATCTCTTCGCCATCAATGGAAACATCAATCTTATTCGCAAATTTAAATTGTGTTCTAATTGCTTCATCGACAGAGTTATCTAAAATTTCTGATATGATTTTCAGAACTGCTGGAACATATGTTACCTTCTCGTATTTTCCTAGAACAAAACCTTCAATTGTTTCTTTGGAAACAGAACCTACATACATTCCCGGTCTTTTCCTCACATGCTCACGTGGGGATAAGATTTCGAATTTTTCTTTACTCATTAGAGTTTCCTTCTTCATATTTTACTTGTGATTCTCAAAACAGCCTTCATCATACACGATGTGCATGATGTTGTCAACCATGTTATAACAGTAATAAATGAAAAAGAATCATAAGATTCTATAACGACTCTATAGAATCTAACAGAATCAAATAATTATGACGGGCGAAGCCCGAAAACGCGAAGCGTTTTTCATTACTTTACAGAATCTTACGACTCTATAAGACTCATTAAGAATCATAAGATTCTATACATAATACTAGACTCTATAGTAATATTAGTATTATGATTCTTTATGATTCTTAGGGATTATAAATGTTATAACGTAAATCGAGCCAAGAGTCAAGAAGAAAATTGAACTTTGTCGATTTATTTTTTTCTTCTTGACTCTTACCCTATTTTAGAGTAGATTATAATAACCATAGTGACAGTGATTCGCACTATAGGTCTACAGTGTAGACTTTAACCTCAAAACCTTCTTCTGCATATATCTCAAGTCTTTTAGCAAAATGCTGGTATGAATAGTTACCATTGTTTGTGCTGCTTGTCAATAGGTCGCCTATGTCATAAAGGACAGTATCATCTGATCCATTACCTTTTCTAAGTAATCTACCTATAGACTGCAATGTTTTAACTTCACCTTTGGTTCCAGATGCAAATATGGCATTGTCAATTCTTTTAATTGAAACACCAGTAGACGTGGTTCCTGATGAAGCAACAATATCATATACTTTTTCTGGATTAGATTCTATCTGCTGTCTCATTTCTTCTCTAACGTCAACATCTACTTTGCCATGAATAAAGAATACTACTCTTCCTTCTCTTTCAAACATTTCAGCAAGTATTTTACCATGAGTGTCTACATCATCAAACAAAATCAAATTGTTCTTCCCATCTAATGATGCAACAAGATTTTTAATGAACTCATTTCTAGAATCACTAGCCTTCAAAAATGCTTTCTCCAAAGGATATTTCATCTTACCTTTTTTGCTATTATGAATCTTGTTGTCATTCTCTAGCTGTTTCAATGCTTCTCTAAATCTTTTCTTTTCATCTTTTGTATGATTTAACAGTATTGCCTTGATTTTGAATTTTGCAGTTACGTTATTGTCAATCATCTCTTTAGTAGAAATGTATTTGCGTATCTTGCCAAACATGCCTTCAAGGTTCAGTCTATGCACTTTTGATTCGGAAGATATTGTTCCAGTAAATCCATGTCTGAAATAACATTCTGGCAAAGAGTCCATTATTGTTGTGAGTGATTTAGAGTCGAACGTATGCGCTTCATCTCCCAACACACATCCAAATTCAGAAAAGAACTTGCTGTCCTTTTTGACCAAAGTATGCCATGTTGAAACAACTATTTTTGTGCCGGGATCATCATTAACGCCATCGCCCATCATCCCTATGAATTCTCTTGGGCAATTATATGAAACAAAGTCGCTGACCATTTGTTTAGTCAACTGTATTCTAGGAACTACAATCAAAACTCTTACATCATAATTTATGATATAAAACATTGCGATGATATATTGAATTAAAGATTTACCGGAACTGGTCGGACTGAGGTTCAAGCTTCTGCCATCTTTTATCGCGTCGGTAATATATTTCGCTTGATAGTCGTGCAGAGTGTATGGTATCTTTAGCTTGGTAGCGAGATTCGTGATATCTTCCTCGGTTACAGCGTCACCGTAAAACACATCCTTGTGTATGTCAATAGTGTATTCACGTTCATCCGCAAACTTTTTTAATAAATTTATGAGGCCAACATACAAGCTCTGGTCTTTGGTAGAGAATATACGTATATAACCATCCCAGATGCGATTGCGGTATTTTGGGTGGTGTTGGTAGTTTTTTGGTCTGAAAGTGAAATAATCAGAAATTTCCTGTAAAATGCCTCTATCAGCTTCTACATGAAGATGTATAGCATTTTTGATAGTTACCTTAATATCAGCCATTCAATATCCAATCTCTACATTTCTTAGTTTTGTTTGTTAACAGGTTGCTTACACTTGTTACTGGTATATTAGTATTTTTAATAAATTCGTGTCTAGTGCATTCCATTGTTTCTTTTGTTTTTGTGTTAAAAAACTTGTATATTTTAACATCTTTGTTAAAGTTTTTAGTTCTATCAAAATCATCTATTGTAGATGCTAGTTTCCAACCTTTGTAGCTTTTCTCTTTGCCATTTAAAAGGTTTGTTAATGAAGCAACATTTCCTGATAGTTTATTAAATTCACTTCTAGTGAGGGACATTTTTTCACCATTAGGTGAAATGAAATCATATTTATTTTTATCTAATTTATAGTGATGGTCGTTTATTCTAAGTTTATAATTCAAGTAATCCTCAGTTATTGTGTCATTTTCTTCCATAATGAACCAGTTTTTATAGCTTCTTATGATATTTAGCTTAACTTGACTAAAACCAGTTTTACTATTATATTTCTTAGACATGTCGTAAATCGTCGCATATTCCACTCTTCCATCTGCATTACCCCATTTATATATTGTAGGATCATACATAGGATGCGTTTTACCAGAATATTTCGGTGGATTGGCATTCAAGCACAAGTTCATACATAAACTATTTTGATAGTTATTTAGTATATGAAATTCTTCTCTAACTACATTTTCTTCGTCCGATCCACAATATTCTATGACTTCTTTAGTTAAGTTTGTCTTATTTTCATGAGTTTGTATCCATTTACCGCTACCTAAATATGGGTCTTCAAGAGCATCTTCATATCTAGATGTAGTTCTTTTTCCAATATAAAATCTGCCATCTATGTCTGTGACTTTATAAACATAGTGAATCATCAGGCTACTCCTGACACAAATTTTTCGTATTCTATGATGTTTTTTATATCGAATGATCTTTGGTTTAGCTTTTTAACTATGTCTTCTAGGTATCTTATGCAATTATCGGTTTCCGCAATAGTTTCGATAAACTTTATTATGTCTGGGTCTGCGTCCATCACTTTTGATACTTCTGATTTAACTAGACGTTTGCCATAAACAGGCCAGCCAAGTTCTTTCATTTTTGGTAGGTCCATTTCACCAGAGTAATAATCTATTTTGTTGGATTTTAATTCTGCATATAGAGAATTTAGTTTATTCTTCTTAGACACCATCTTGACCAACATGCTGTAGTATTTCTGGTGCAAACTAAGCTGATTTCTGGAATGTTTTGATAGGTCGGGGTCTGTTCTAAAATCTTCGGAATCTTTGGACCACTCTTCATTTATAGTGTCAATTGTAATAGCCATATTATATCCTTTATTAATATCTTTCAATAGTGTAATAATTATAGTTAAATGTAGCATCTACTATTAAAGGCTTAGTGTCTGTAAGAGCATTATCAAAGTTAAGATCGCTCAATCCAGACGGGAAAGCATCAAAGAATGTTACATTTATAGCAGGGTTTTTGCTGCTGTTAAGTATAATAACACTTATATCAGATTTTAGATCATATTTCAAGTCATTTTTCTTGTATTGTGAATGATCTTGTGGGAAAGCTATGTGATGCATCCAATCAAATAATTCCATATAGTTTTCCATTTTCTCATCAACAAGAAAAGACCATGTTAGCTCATGATAATCCAACTTATCATAAGGCACTCTTAGTGGGTTCAATGGTGTTGGCTGAGTTATTGCGTTTGCAGAAATTGATGGAATATTTGTCTTCTGCAAAGTGAATGTTGTATTGGGCAATCTCTTGACACTTCCAATGAAATTGTTGGGCGTCATGTAATTTATGAAGGGCATATGTTTCCTCTTGACATGGAATGGATATAAGTCTATAGTGTTCTTCTGAATGAAAAGGAGAAGAATCATGAATATATTTATACTCACCGGAGCAGGAATTTCCGCAGATAGTGGAATGCAAACATTTCGGGACGTTAATTCTGGAATCTGGGCGAATCACAATCTTCAAGATGTTTGCGTTGCTGGCGCTTTTGAAAAAAATCCAGAACTGGTGAACAATTTCTACAACATGCGGCGGCATGAATCTGATTCGCATGAACCGAATGCGGCGCATTACGCTATTGCGGAATATCAGAAGAAAACCAAAAATAATGTTGTTTTGGTTACGCAAAATATCGACAACTACCATGAGCTTGCTGGTTCGCCAGTAATCAAAATGCATGGTGATCTATACAAGATGTATTGCATCAATTGCGGCGAATATTTCCGGGTAACAAAAGGCTATGTTCACGATATCAATGAAGCTTGCCGGGATTGCGGTCAAACTCGGTCAATTCGGCCAGACGTTGTTTTCTTTGGTGAAGACATTGAAATCAACGAATTTGAATTGAATCGGTTTTTGCGGAAAGATGCAAATGGGGAACGGCTTGCCTACTTCATTGCCATTGGAACCTCTGGAAACGTCTATCCGGCTGCTGGTATGGTCAAGAAAGCACATTTTCACTCCAAGAAGGTGTATATCAACTTGACTCCTGACCATGCATCGCATATCTTCAATGACAAGCGAATCGGTCGGGCCAAAGATACTGTTCCGGCATTTTTTGAAGAGCTATATTTGATGCATGGTTAGGAGAATAAAATGAGCGTTAGGACTTACATGGTTGGTGGTGCAGTTCGGGACATGCTGATGGGCATCGAACCCAAGGATATTGATTATGTGGTCGTAGGCGCTACTCCTGATTACATGGAAAATGTTCTTGGAATGAAACGTGTCGGGCAGGACTTTCCAGTTTTTCTTGATGAAAATGGCGACGAATATGCTCTGGCGCGTCGTGAGCGTTCTACCGGTGAAGGCTATGTTGACTTTCAATTTGAAGTTGACGGTGTTTCTCTGGCCGAGGATTTGCTTCGTCGTGACCTGACCATCAATGCAATCGCTAAAAATAAGGACATTGGTAATATCTTTGATCCTTATGGTGGTCGTGCAGATATCGAAGATAAAATCTTCCGTCCTGTGTCGGATGCTTTCATGGAAGACCCGGTGCGCGTTCTGCGCGTTGCACGTCTACGTGCGCGTTACGGCGCGGATTGGACCCTTTCTGACGAGCTACGTATTATGGTAAAAAAGATGGTGAAAAAAGGTGTTCTTTCAAATCTTCAACCTGATCGAGTTTGGAAAGAAATGAGCCGTGCGCTCATGGAACCAAACCCTCGCCTTTTCTTTGATACTCTATATGAATTGGATGCTTTACATGTAGTTTTTCCTGAGATTTATAAAATGTTGACTTCGTTGGAGCCAATTTTTTATCATCCTGAAAAAAATACGTATGAACATACCATGTTGGTTCTTACTCAAGCTGCTAATTTTGGATATGATATTGAAACCCGATTTTCATGCTTGATGCATGACATTGGCAAAACTCTGACGACTTTTGATAAATTTCCTGCACATTATGGTCATGATATTAAAGGTGTAGAGCTTGTTGAACAATTTGGACACAAATATAAAATTCCGAGTAAGATGATTAAAATAGCAAAATTTGCTACCAGATATCATATGTATGGGCATAAGCTTGGAGAAATGAATCCAAAGACAATAGTAAAAATGTTTGATGAAATCAATCTTTCTTCCCAGAAAATTGATTTCGTTGTAAATCTAAAAAACGTTTTTGAATGTGACGAAAGAGGTCGGCTTGGTTACGAACATGTAATTGTAGATGATAAATCAATTATCATTGATTGGGCTAATTCTTATATCGGTGTTAAATTTGATGATGTGTTTCCTAATGGAGAAACAAATGTTAATAAGATTAAAGATGGGATGTTTAGAAAAAGATGTGCAGCGATAAAGAAATAGTTGGTTATGTGTATAAGACAACAAGAATTTCCACAGGTGAATTTTATATAGGAAGGCACCTGTGGAAATCAGAAACTATAGACGAAGAATATTTCGGAAGTGGTTTATGGGTTGAGAACTATAAGAAGAAATATAAAAGAATTTGGAAAAATGACTTAAAATGTGAAGTAATAGAGTATCATACAGATATTGTTGATTTATATAAATCAGAGATTGAACATATAAGAAGAAACTATAAAGATGTTTTAAATAAAAATTTATCAATGAGCGGAGATGGGACGTTAAGTCCTCAATATAAATCGGATAAGTTTTTTTGGATCAATATAGAAACTGGTGAATGTATCCATGCAACCCGATTGGAAATGTTTCATAGGATAGGTTCTAAAAGAACTCAAATAACTGGCTGTATAACCGGAAGATATTATTCCGTTTCTGGATGGTTCTTCATGGGTAAAGAAAAGATGAACGTAGATTTGAATGTTATTATTAATAAAATTAAAAGAATGGGAGAATACGCCTATAATTTTGATTCTAAAGAATATAAATGGATAAATTCTAATGGTGATATTGTATACAAAAATCAGACACAAATGGCTGAGTTATTGCACTGCAATAAGTCTATGGTAAATCAAGCTATCAAAGGAACTAAATTGTCAGTAAAGGGTTGGTATTTATTCGACAGATATGATCCTGATATTGTAAATAAAAGCGATCAAGTAGGAAAATACTCCTCTTCATATGTAAAAGAAACTTTCGATTGGGTATATCCGAATGGAGATATAGTATTTTCAAAAACACCTTATGAAGTTTTTATAGAATTGGAGTTGAAAAGCAGAAGCCATGTTGGAAGAGTATCTAGAGGATTAATTTCACAATATAGAGGTTTAAAATTATACCGTGGCAGCGAAAAAAGTTCTTGACGAATCGCTTCCCCGGAACTATAAAGACAGTCCAAGCAAGAAACAGAAGGAGAATTGATATGCATCTAGTTGTAGCAACCATCGCTGGCGTTGAAGTAGCTGTTAAAACTACTAACAAACCAGAAGAAGCAAAAAACCTTCTAAAGCATCAATATGCTAATACTGGTGTGCGAATCAGCGTTCAACCTCTGAACGCATAACAGGGAAATCTGGACCATGATTAAATTGCTAGGCTCCCTACCTCGCGGGAAAACAATTTCTATTGCATTCTCAGGGGGTGTGGATAGTGTAGTTGCTCTTGACTTCATTTCAAGGCGACACCCTGTTGAAATCTTGTATTTCAATCATGGTCCAGAAGACCCAACTTCACAGTCTATGGAAGACTTTGCTATTAGTAAAGCTAACACTTATAACTGTGAATTTAAGATCGGCCATGTTGAAAAAGAACGACTTAAAGGACAATCTCTTGAAGAATATTGGCGCGATTCGCGTTATGCATGGTTTGATACTATGCCAGACAAATTCATTGTAACTGGTCATCATCTAGATGATTGTGTAGAGACTTGGATTTGGTCTAGTCTTAATGGAACAGGTAAAACCATTCCATACAAGAGGAATGAGAATGTTTATAGGCCATTTCTGCTAAACAAAAAAGCAGAATTGCAAAATTGGGCAGATAGAAATAACATGGCCTATAAGTATGATCCAACAAATGAAGACAATTCTAAAACACGCAATTACATTCGTAATGTCATGATGCCACATTGTCTAAAAGTAAATCCGGGGCTTCACAAGATGGTGAAGAAAAAAGTTATCATCGACAGTGAAAAATACTTGACAAGTGACCCCGACTCGTATATAACTTGATGCTCAAGGTTGAACGCAGCAGTGTTCAAAATCAAAATCAACCTGAAAGGAATATAAAATGGTAAAATTTTCAAAAGCAGTTTCACAACTTTCTTCTGATGAAATCAGCCGCACAGAAAACGGCATGAAAGCCTTCGCTACTAGCGATTCAAAGGTTTTGGACCTTTTCGGTCGTGTTGGTTCCGCACGTGCAATCGGCGGAAAAGCTCTTTCTGGTATTTTCTCTGCCGCACTAGCGGAAGATGAAGAAAAAGCCATTCGTGTGTTGCTGTGGGCGCGTGACGTTCGCGGTGGTGCTGGTGAGCGTAAAGTTTTCCGTGAACTTCTAGAAGTTCTGGAAGCTTCTAACCCTTCCTTGGCTAATCGCATTATGCCAAAAATTCCTTTCTTGGGTCGTGTAGACGATCTATTTTCCTATAAAGACCCCATCAACCGCAAAGATGCCCTTGACATGTTTGCCGATGGCCTAATGGCTGGTGATGGTCTGTTTGCCAAGTGGGCACCGCGTGAGAAATCCGCGAAAAGCGCAATTGCAGCAGAATTGCGTAAGCACATGGGTCTTTCTCCAAAGGAATACCGTAAACTGTTGGTAAAAAATACCAACGTTGTCGAGAGCCAAATGTGTGCAAAAGAATGGGGTGCGATTAATTTCTCCCACGTTCCTTCACTTGCTTCCGCACGTTATCAAAAGGCGTTCGGTCGCAATGCAAGTGAGCATTATGCTGCATATATTCGTGAGCTTCAAAAGCCACAAGAAGAGCGTGACCCAAAAGTGAAAATTAACGCTGGTGCGGTATATCCGTATGATGTTGTTAAGTCACTTTATCGCGGTAACGAAGCTGTTGCTAACGCACAGTTCGATGCTCTTCCTGACTATGTTGGTGACGCGAAAATTCTACCTCTGGTAGACGTTTCCGGCTCAATGGGCGTTGGCTCAGGGGTTAATGGTGTTACTTGCATGGAAATCGCTATCGGTCTAGGTCTTTACCTTTCCGGTAAATGCACTTCTGATTTCAAGAATACGTTCTTGACTTTCAGCGAAACACCAAAACTTCAAACATTGAATGGAACGCTATCACAGCGTTACAATCAACTTCGTCGTGCGGATTGGGGCATGAATACTAACCTTCATGCAGCATTCGCAGAAGTTTTGAAAACTGCAACTAGGTATGGTGTTTCCCAAGAGGATATGCCAGACACAATTCTGATCCTTTCAGATATGCAGTTCGACCAATGCACTCGTTACGATGACTCTGCTATGCAGATGATTAAGCGTAAGTATGCGGAAGCTGGCTATAAAATGCCTTCAATCGTATTCTGGAACCTTAATGGTCGTGTCGAAAACACTCCTGTCAAAACAAATGACAAGGGCGTTGCCTTGGTTTCAGGTTTCTCGCCTGCTATCATGGCCGCTGTTCTGGGCGCTGATCCAGAAGAGTTCACGCCTTATAAAATGATGGAAAATACCATCATGAGTGATCGCTACACATTCTGAAAAAAGGGCCAATTGGCCCTTTTTTTCTTATGACATGATAAAAGTAGTTGACATGTCCATATGGGTATGGTATGAGGACACCATTGATAACTTTGGAAGGGTAAATTATGCTTAATATTGAGACTTTGAAATCATACGCAAGAGAAGGTGAAAACGTGCTTCTGCAAGGTCGTCACGGTGTGGGCAAAACCGCAATTATTAAAGAGGTATTTAACTCTACCTTTGGTGAACAAAATGTGAAATGGCGTTATTTTTCTGCACCCACGATGGACCCTTGGGTTGACTTTGTTGGCGTCCCGAAGAACTACACCCGTGAGGATGGCACAGAAGTTTTCAAAATTATTCCGCCTGAACACTTCACCGGTGATGAGCAAATCGAAGCATTGTTCTTTGACGAATTGAACCGTGCTGACGATAAAACCCTGAACGCTCTTATGGAGCTTATTCAGTTTCGTTCGATCAACGGGCGCAAATTTCCACATCTAAAATGTATCTGGGCTGCTATCAACCCGGCATCTGATGATGATAACAATTATATGGTTCATGAACTTGATCCTGCACAGATGGATCGTTTTGATAAGCAAATTTCAATTCCTTATGAGCTTGATATGACGTATTTTACCACTAAATTTGGTAAAGATATCGCGAATGTCGCCAATGCATGGTGGAACGGTCATGAGCGTAAGCGTGTGATTTCTCCGCGTAAACTTGAAGGTATTTTGTCAAGCTTCATGAAGGGTCATGATATTTCAGACTGCACGTTGCTTGCAAACGTAGAAGAATTGAAGCAGAACCTTGATTCTGTGGGCAGGATTGAGGTTCTAAAGACTGCCGCGCGTTCTGGCGATCCCGCGCGTATTCGTGATACATTCACGCTTGATAAAATCCGTGAATATGAAAATATCATCGTATCTGCCGATAGAAGTCAGGAAATTTTCACTCTGATTTATCCGCATATCTCTAAAGAGATTCAAGACTTCATTAAGGATACCTATAAATTTAACTATGTTTCTGATGTTGAGCGTAAGCTAACACCGGGACAATCAAAAATTTTGAAAGACAATGCTGGTTCCAAAATTGCATTTACTCTAGGCAATGGAGTGAAAATCAAGTCTAAAATGAAAGATATCTCGAAAAATTTCACTGTTGATGATATCCTTAGTAAATTGATTGGGATGACTGATGCAAATGAAGTGTTTCCATTCATCTATGATGAAGATGCAGAACAAAAAGAAATGTATGATCTTGCTTCTTCATTCGACAAAAATGATTTCTCTGATTTTTATACACTGGCAGTCGCTATGCTGTATCAACATGTAAAAATGAATGGAAAGTATGGCATCGAAGAAAATAATATTTGGAAATTTGTAACAAAAATTCCAGAAGATGCGAGTGTCAATGCTAACCTTCAAATCTCGGTCGTGGAGAACCATAGACTTAAAAAGGCTATCATGAATGGCGATCTTGATTATGTCTTGCGATTGATTGTAGAAACGCCTGAACAACTGTTTTATAACTAATAAGGAGATTTAAGTGGAAAATCTTGTAGACTTCAAAAGGGGTATGCTTGCAAAGGTAAACCCCTTTCTAAACAAATTTCCTGCGTATTCCTATATCTACAATTCTCAGATGGCATCTCTTGATATCGACACAACTCCACCGAAATATGGAGTTGTAAAAAGGAATGGTAGAGAAGAAAACATTATTTTCGGACGTTATACGACAGCCGCAGTCTGTTTCACCAATAACGGCAAAAACATCAGGTTTTATTTCAACAAGTTCTTTGCTGAAAAATTGACCGAAGAAGAAATCCAATTCGTGTTTGCCCATGAAGCTCTGCACGTTCTTCTAAATCATGGCAAAAAGGGTGATGAGTTTTTAAAATCACTGCCCGAAGAACAGCGCAGTCATTCTATTTTGAACAAGGCTATGGATATTTGTATCAACGAAATCCTGATAGAGACTGCATTCAAGGATAGATTCAAGTATATGTATAACTTGAATGATACGCTATGCACCATCCGAACTATTTTCGAAAGGCGTGGAATTGCAGTAAATCGTGATGAAAACTTCAAGTATTACTACATGAAGATTTTGGAAAACATCAAAGATGATGAAAATGACGATGATTTCACAATGTTTGGCGATATTCAGGAATCTTACGGTGGTCTGCCGCAAGAAAGCAAAGAAAACGCGGATGAAATGTCTAAAGGCGGTGGGGTTGATGATGATAACGTGAAGGAGAAGATGACCGGTGGTGGCTTTAAGGAAAGCTCTGGTTCAGAAAAGTTTAAAGAGGTCGTCACCCAATTCAAGAAAATGTCTCTTGAAGACGCTATCACTCGTTATATCAAACCAAGAAACATGGCTATGGTGGATTTTACTATTGCACCAAAAGTGAAGTATGAATGGCACAAGACCAATCGTAGATTTGCTATGGCAAAGTCTAAAGATACAACTGTTCCAAATAGAAGCGTAAAATATACACATAAGAAAATGAATGTCGTTGTGTATTGTGACGTTTCAGGTTCGGTTGAGGCTTATACTAAAAGATTTCTTTCCATCATTGATATGATTGACAACGAACGTGTAAACGTGATACCTTATGTTTGGGCCGATTCGGTTTCGGAAGCCGTAAAGATTGCTGATGATAAGTTTTCTTGGAAAGCTTGTGGTGGCGGGACTAACATTGCTTCTGTGATTTCCCACTACACTAAAAACTATTCAGACGATAAAATTGATAGTGTGGTTGTCTTGACAGACGGTGAGTATAGAGATATATCTAATATGAAGTTGGGTCGCAGATTTAATCACCAAAAGTGGGTATTTTTGATGACAGGCTCATCGCAACTGAGTAACGTTTTTGACAAGTCTGTGTCGGTAGAAATTGATTGGAGAGGTAACACTAAATGAAATATGAAACTCTTGTAGAAATTGTAAATAGTGTCAAAGGCACCAAATTTGCGTCCATTGATACTACTACAGAAGTGAAGCTAACTGGTGGCAAGAAAAACCCGTTTCAAGGTCGTGTCACCAAGAAAACTTCTAACAACATGGTAATCATGACTAATACGCCGGAAAACGTGTATTCAAATATGGTTAAAAAACGTCTTGTTGAAGAAGGTAAGGACTTCAAGGAATTTGAACTTAAACCCCGCAAATGGGGTATTCGTGAAGGCGATACCTGCATCATTGACCATAATGGCAAGAAATATCTAGAAGCCATTTTTGTTCGCGGTGGCGATTCTGTTTACTACGTGGATGGTGTTGAAACTGATCCAGATAAAATTGAGGGTCTGCCAGAAAAGAAAATGTCAGAAGAATCTCAAGGTGGTCTGGAAGATAAGGTTATTATCAGGACATTTGCATCTGATTCTATTGACAACATTCGTATCAACCACAAGGAATATGTGGAGTAAAAAAATTCGTTCCAATGCACTTTTCTCTTGACATTGGAACGAATCAGTGCTATAAGAGTTATAAATAAAATACGCATATGAGCGTATCCAAAATTATTAAAAAGGTATAAAACTATCATGTATAACGCAATTTATAAAATTGAGAAATATGAATACATTTCCGAGGGGATTATGTAAACGGATAGTCATATCTTACGTTTATTTGAAGCCCCAAGTTTGCAGACTTGGGGCTTTTTGCTTTTTTACAATTGAATAATGAAACTATAAAGTCCTTGACAAGTTGATACTGGTGTAGTAGTATAAAACGACACTATATGGAGAAATGATATGGATAATGAGTCTAACTTAACGGATGAAACCCCGATCAAGATGATCGTAGATTTTCACAGGCAAGCTATGCCTAATCCAACAGTTAGACAAAAAACAGTCCAGATTGGTCTTCATTTAGATGCTATCGCCAAGATGCTAAATGAAATGGAAGTGGTTAGATCAGGTCCATGTTGTGACGATGATCCCAACTTTGAAGTTTTTAAAAATATGGCTCAGAAAGTTGCTGACTTTCTGGTGGTGGGTTCTTTCATACCCAATATCAAAGATGACGCTAAATTTTTAGAAACTCTTGCATATCAGGATGTATCACGTGCTGGAATAGCATATACACAAGGATACAACTTAATCGGTGCTATTGAAGAAACCGCATCAAATCAATTTAAAAGATTTGATGATAACGGAAATCCAATTCTAGATAGATTTGGTAAATTACAAGATAGCCCTAATTTCGTAGAAGTGGATTACTCCAAATATACGAATAAAATTATACAAGGAGTTTAATAATGAAATTAACACTAGCTTTAGCTTTTTCTCTATTTGCAACCGCATCTGTAGCTGATACTTTGACAATCACTGATGCATATATTATGAATAGCACTCGTCCAGATATGGCGATGGGGTTTATGATGATTAATAACAATACAGATGCAGATTGTAGTCTGGTTGGTTCTAGCTCAACACGTGCCGGAAATACAGAATTGCATGAAACATTTGAATATGAAGGTCGCACATATATGATGCAAACAGTTGAACAAATTGATATTCCTGCGGGACAATCTGTTGAACTATGGCCCGCATCTTATCATGTAATGCTGCTTGACATTGATGAAGATGCACCATTGGTGAATGGAGAGTTTGTTGATTTGACTATGGATTTTGGTAATTGCGGAAATGTGACACTGGAAGTAGAAGTTGATACACCAGTTGCACATGAAGGACACGAAAATCATTAATACAGAGACTTGAAAAAAGTTGTTGACGAATCACTCCTGTTGATCTATGTTGCTGACATACGAAGAAACAGGAGATTGTGGTGATGTAGCTCAGTTGGTTAGCAGCGCACCCCTGATAAGGGTGAGGTCGGTGGTTCGAATCCACCCATCACTACCAAAAATTATATAATGGAGACATTTATGTGGTTCAAAAAATTGAAGGAGTTTATTATGGGAACTGTTCGCATAAATGATGATGTTTATGAAGATGTGACCACTGTTAATTTTAATGGTAACAGAACTATTATTATAAATGGTAAAGATGTTTCTGGATCATATAAAACATTTCCACAAATCAATGTGACTATTGAAGGTGATGTGAAAATCGGTGTAGTTGATGTTAATACACTTACTGTAAATGGAAGTCTTACAACGGGTAAAAATGTTGACTGTAATGATATTACCGTTTATGGTGATATGACTGTGAATGGTGATGTGGATTGTAATACGTTGCGTGTAGAAAAAGACTTGACATGCGGTGACGTTGATGCTAACACTGTTAAAGCAGGAAAAATGAATAAGTAGGAGATGGTGGTGATTAAATATGGGCGGGATGGCACAGTGGAGGGCCACCAGACTGTAAATCTGGCGCGGTAACGCATGGTAGGTTCGAACCCTACCCCGCTCACCAATTATTAAAGGATTTATATTATGCAAATGGAAAATAAACACCCTTTTACGCAAACGGTAAATGTGCCGCAGCACATTCTTGATAAAGTAAATGCTGCAAATCCTGATAAACCAAAAATGACCGAGCTACGTCTTGTATTTGAACCCGGAACAGAAGTAACGGATGAGTTGATTGAAAAAGGCGCAATGAGCTTTCACGATTGGACTAAAAACGCTAAACTTGTTTCGGGAGTAGATTAATGGAAAAATATGCAAAAAAGTCATTGCGTTTTGTCGTGAAACTATTAGTGTCTCCTTTTGTTTTATTTGGATGGGGAATGATTTTCTTGTTTCGTTATATTGAATTATTTTACGAGTGGTTATTTGAAGTAAAACAGTCTGACTTCACGAAACAATTTAATAAAGAATATCATGAAGAATCAATGCTTAAATTTAGGCGTTTCTTCACTCAGATTTAAGGGGGTTAATATGGATATTAAAGAAATGGTTGCCAATGGTAAACGTGTAAAATTTACTAGGTATTTTGACGGTAATCTCTGGTATGTGACAGAAAACGGCTTTGAGTTTCCTGTTCCTGTTAGCGACATTGGGAATGCTACATTTGCGGCGGAAGACAAAGCTATGTTATTCATGCGCTATATCAGGAAGCATATTGCCACGGTAACTAATAATGGCTAAAGACTATTTTAATCAAAAATTTGACCAATTTTTAGGTCATAAGCTTAGAATGGTAGAAAGAGATATGCATGGCAGATTAGTGTTGACATTCGAAGGTGACGATGATATGGTTAGGTCAGTTGCAGTGGCGGCGACCCCTATGGGCGGAATCAATATCAAAGAGGTATAACATGTCTTTTATTTTCAACTTCCAGAAGAACCGTGCGAGAAAGAAAGGATGGAAGAAATTCTTCTATATGGGAAAACTTCATGATGTTTATACTCGCGAAGAACTGCTAGAACTCGAAAGTAAAAGATTGAAAGAATGTCAAGACGAAGCAGATGGCCTTGTTGTAGCAAGAATGATACGGGAATTTCAATCTGATTTTAGCACAATATATCCAGAACACATCCATATTGGTCTTGGTGCTGTTGGCCCTCTACAGACTTTTTTGGGTCTAGCTATTAAAAATGGACACATCACGATAAAAGATGAGGATGATTGATATGTTACATATTACACAAGAAGTAATGTCTGAGGCGATGCTGAAAGTCCATTTAGGAGAAGGTCTGGTTGTGCATAGATTTAATGCACCGGATCATGGTCATCATCATGACCATCCTTGGCCCTTCAAAAGCACTATTATTCGCGGCGGATATGTAGAAGAAGTTATGAACCGCGATGGAAGTATTGAGACAGTGGAGAGGCTACCGGGTCAGCAATTTCTTATAGAACCCATGCACATTCACAGAATAATTCATCTGTTTGAGCCTGTAGTTTGGACTTGCATTGATTTGCAAGGTGAGAAGGTGCAGGAACCGGGATTTTATGAAGTGCGAGATGGGCAAGTTTGGTCCCGTAGATGGAACGAAAGAGAATTTAAACCGCATACTTTTTGAAAAGGTCTTATATGATGAAACTACTAACAGCAGGTTACGGGGCAGGCAATGGCCCCGGAATGACCCTACTACATAAACCTTTTGTCAAAGTAGACCCAAGTATGGAAGATGTTCTGTGGAAGTATTCTTGTCATATAACTTTTGCAAGGAAAATAAGAATTTGTTTGGAAAACTCTGGTAGATACGATTGTTGGGTGCAACCCGGATGGATATATCATCAGTATCATGAGTGTAAAAAAGATTTAGCTGATATTGGGATAAAAATGCTGATTACATCTGTCCCTGAAAGAGACAAATATGTTATTGACAAAGGAAAAGTTATAGTAGAGAGTGTGTGAAGATGGATGGTTATGAAATAGTGCAATGCGCTGTAAAATATTATGTCATATATAAAGACGAGTATAACTGTATAGGTCAGGTAGGACCATTTGTATCATACGCAGAAGCAGAAGAGAACAGTCTTGATTATGAAAACGCCATTGTTTCAAGGCAGTTAGAGGAAATATGACTGAGGTATTGGTAGTCTATTACGAGCATAATGGTTCTAGTGCAGGAATGCATATCTTGGACCGTATGCCAGAAAATGAAGAAGAATTGAATTATATTTTTGATGAGATACTATGCATTCCAAAAGTATATAAAGATTTGTTGACTAAAGGATCAACTAACTTCGAAAGAATGAAACAAATGGGCTATTGGCAGTTTAGTTGTGATGAAAATTGGGATGATGCTCAAATAGTGTATTTCAGTATGAAAAAGGTTAATGAGTTATGACTGATGAAGAACAACAAAAATTTTTGGATATGGTAAGGAAAACAATGCCAGATCAAATTGCTAAAGATATTTTAGAAGTAAATGTTGTCGATCCTAATATAATGAAAGAACTTTATGAAAATAGTAAAAGTGAAGAAGAATTAGTTAAAGAAGGTTTTAAACCTGTTTCTGGTATGAAATTGGTTTGGACAAAAGAATAAAAAGTGTGTTTAATTGAGGACGAGAGGGCGCTGTTGGTTGGTTCCATCCGGCTTTGGACCGAAGAGTATGAAGGCTCTGTGAAGTTCAAACCTTCTAGGTCAAGATTAACCGGAGACTTAATGTCACGTGGGTTCGATTCCCACCGGGATTACCATTAAATACACTTAATATGGCCCCATCGTCTAGTGGTCTAGGACGCTGCCCTTTCAAGGCAGAAACACGGATTCGAATTCCGTTGGGGCTACCAATAAAAATAGTCTACTTTATAGTGGACCGAAGGGCGCTGTTGGTTTGCTCCATCTGTCTCTTAAACAGACGCCGAAAGGCTTCGCCGGTTCAATTCCGGCTCGGTTCACCATAAAGTATATTAAATTAGGTGTTTAACTCTCTTTCGGATTGCATTATCTGATATTCCAATTTCCCTACTAGTTTTAGAAAAGTTGAACAAATTAGATTTTAATATCTCTAAAATCTCTTCGGAAGACAAGTCTGACTTCCTAGATAAGTTTTTTATCCTACAATCGTGAGAGCAATAGGTGCTACTAGCTTTAGACTTTCTAAAAGTATTATTGCAACCTTCTGATGAACATTCTACGATCTTGTATTCTTTTTTATACCCCTTCTTCATATTTTCAATATCATGTAGTTCTGCAAGTCTATATACTCTTGTGTAGTTGCCTGCTCCGACTAACCCACATTTTTTTAATGCGTGCATGGGTGTAGATGATGTTCTCATTGCGTCAAGTAGTGTGTCGTCATCAACCTTTTTGTTGTGAACCGAGTAGGACGTATTATTTTTACCACAATAAGATTCTGTTTGTGAATGGCAATTTGGACACAAAAATCTTAGATTATCAAGTCTATTGTCGTTGTTTATCCCATTTATATGATCTAAATGTAGAGATATTGGTTTATTATTCCAACTGTCTATGTTGCATATAGCACACTTGTAAGGTAGTAGACCATTTTTTACAATTCTGTTTTTAATTTTACTTCTAGAGCATGTCTTTGTAAATTCCATTTTGAACCCTCTGTTTTGTCATTTAAGTTTATTTATACGACGAGGGTGCAATTTTCACTTGACAAAGTTGTGTGATTCGTGGTATTGTTTAATCTCAATGTATTAAAATGAGGTAAAATTATGAAGAAATTGGATGAAATTAAAATTTTGTTGGATGAAGCAGAAGACGAAATAAGAAATTGGACGTATGATACAGAAAAAGGCCAGCAACATGAGTTTCTAGAAGACTTACGTATTTTTGGGACTTCTAAAAGAAACATACTTGATGAGATTGTAAAATTACAAGGAAACTTAACCTTACTACATTTACAGAGGATTGAAAAGGACACCTAAATGTTTCAAAGAATATATGATTATATTTTTCACCGCAATTTCCCACACCCTTCATCAAAAGATGATATGTTTCTTCTAACCTGCAAAACACCATATAAGGATTTTGATAAAGTTAAACTAGCCAAACGTCGCGGCTATAAGGGTGTTAAGCTTATGTTTGCAGGCATTCCCGGTGTAGCATCACCAGAAGATCAGGCGGATGCTTTTGAACGGGCTTTTCTAATTCCCAATAATATGAAAATTGTAATGTCTAGTTACAAGCCATATATGGCACTTATTGACGTGGAATTTTAACACTTGACATACATATGAAATGCTGTTATGGTGTAATTCAGTATTGAGGATGTTTATATTGCAGCGCATGAAGTTATAATGGCTCTTTATAATGAAAGGAAAATGAATGAGTAATAATAATTTTGATGATGGTTTGCGCCGCATGTCAATTGCTAATAAGATGAGACAGCAATTAGAAACAAACCTTAACATAATCCATAAGAAATATAATGAGGGTGAAAGCAGTTGTAGTTTCACCTACCGCGACAATTCAGAAATGTCAGCAGAAGAACAGATAGAACAGTTTACAAATATTTTTGGTGATAACCCTAGATTGACCTTTCATAAGGAAACTTATGCGGATGGCAATACAATTCTGAGTGTAAAGTTTAACAAAGTCTAAAGGAGTTATCATGTATTTGATTGACGAACCAACCCAAGAGCAATATAAGATGATAACCGAATCTCTTATTGAAATCCTAAGAGCTTCTAAAATTATGGATTCAAACTTGGAGGGAAAAGGTATTACTGGACCACAGTTGCTTTTTGCCGCAGAAAGCTTGGTAGATTGTCTTGATGCTCAGGATGACCCAGAAGAAATTTCTTCGCAAGAAATTGAAGATGCCATTGCTCTGCATGAGGATATGAAATCTGTAGTAGAATGGTCTGTTCCTCTTGCTATCAGAACAATGGAAGATCGTAGACTTCTACGTATGAGTGCCGGTCACATGGATATCTACGGGACTTATAAAGATGGAACAAAATACGTAGGGATTTATCAATCAGAGGTAGACCAGATTGAATTTGCTAATGACGTTTTGAAAAGAGTGAAGGATACAAGATGAACAAAGAACAATTTGACAAAATATTCATGGAACACTCTTTCAAAACTGATGAAGATGGCGTTCCAATTATCAAAGAAGAATGGAGCATCGGTGGTATTGGCGGTGGTAACTGTTGGAGTGATGGTGGACATTATGCTATTACTGGTGATACTGAGCCTGATAGTTGGGCGTTGGATGAAATTATTGAAGATCATTTTGATAAAATTTCATTTATTCAATATAAAAAATTAAATAGAACATGTGTAAAATATAATGAAAGAACATATCGTGAATATTACGGTAACTATTCTGAATATAGGTATAAAACTATTAGACTAGATGACTTTTATGGCTTTATGAAGGAATATGGTTATGTTGATTAAGCTGATTGTGGGTCTTCCCGGTAGTGGGAAGACCCATTATTTAAATAGTCTAGATGGCAATTGGATTAAAATAGATGATATTATGGACAAGGGTATATTGCCAGAGAAGTGTGATAAGCTGGCGATAGTTGATCCGTGGTTTTGTATGGAATTGTCCAGAAAACAGGCTGAGAGCTTCCTAAAAAACAAGTATCCGGGTTGTAAAATAGAAACAGTGTTTTTTAAGAATGAACCTAAAAAGTGCATAGAAAATGTTACTAGAAGAAATGACGGGCGAGAAGTAATAGGATTTATTGAAAACTTTCACAATTCATATTATCCGCCTAGTGACGCAATTCCAGTATATGATGAGGAAAAACATGGCAAGCGCGAAAAAGCAGTATGAAAACCCCGTTGACGTAAAGCTATATGTGCCAGATATTGGCGACCGAATTGTATTGAAAAATCCTTGGAAATTCTCACTGCACAGTGAAAGTCGAAATTCTTCTTTTAGGGAAGAATTGGCAAATAATAAAATGTTAGACTTAAATCCTGTATATGACTTCTATGAAGAAATGGTGAAGAAGTATGGTGCATGGTTTGCACAAGCGTATAATGTAGAAGATTTTTTAAAAGAATATTTTTGGAAAATAGAGCCTCTTCAACATGCGTATAAAAACGGCTTGATTGATTATGAAACATTTGAACATCTTCGTTATCGTGGACTAACCCCAAGGCCAGCTTTGGTAGAATTGCCAGCAGGAACTACTCTGCATGTTGACCGAATTTATATTAGAAAGGGTTTGAACGAATATTCGAGTATCACCTTTAGGGTAGATAAGTTCCCTGAGAAAAAGAATCATAGGTTCTGGGCTAAATTGTCAGACACCAGAAACATCGAAGGCACCATTGAATCAATTATTAAGTAAATGAGGTAATATTATGAGAAGGTTAGAAAAATGATGGTATCAGGTAGAAAAACAACAGTTGAAAATGTTACAGTAGATGTTGATCCAATTGCAGTTTTAAGCGGCATCTATAGCGCAACTGTTCCTCCTAAAATGGCGTTTCTTTCATTATCAGACAATCATTGGTATGTTGTATCTGGATACAATTATCATAAAAATGAGGAACAGTATGAGAAAGATCGTCCTGCCACGGAAGATGAGATTCAGATGAAGAAATCTTACGAGACTATGTATAAATTTTTGAAAGATAATAATCTGTGAAATATCTAGGGGAATTTCAAACCGAAGAATATTCTAATATTTCTAAACCTGAATGGATGATGAAATATATTGAAACCTATGGTGGCTTTGATGGAAGCCACCACAAAGCTTGGGTTATAGACCAAGTTGCTCGAATTTATCATGGAACGCCTGTTATAGTTAAAGAAGCGAGATGGGAAAAGGAAGATAGTGGAGATATTCATACTGAGATTAGGTTTAACACTGGCGAACCTTCACAAGAATATCTAAATTGGGTCAAAGAAATGCGTGGGAATTATGACGAAGAATATGACGAGTATGAATACGAATATGACGAGGGGATTGCACCATAAATGGTTTGGTTAGTAGAAAATCTTTTGAATGCCGAGTCTTTCAATGTGATTAAAATGGTAGAAGCTTTAGAACAAAACGGTGTTGACTATAAACTAGTCAACACCGTTCCCTTTGAGCATGTTTATCTCGATTATGTTGAAGATGTTGATCCTACATTTGTCTATGGGTCTACTGTCACTTTAAAAGCTGCTACTAAAATAGGACATGGCAATTTGATAAGGATAGCGCCAAAGGAATCGGAATTATTAGATAATATAGGCGATTTATATATGAACAGTGACATGGTTTCGCTTCCTTTTGAAGAATCCACTGAATATATAGAAAGCAGCAATCAAGAATTCTTTTTTGTTAAACCGGACACTGATTTAAAAAGTTTTGATGGAACAATAACAGACAAAGAAAGATATAAATTCTTCATTGAAAATTCTATGACAACGAACAACTACGACAAGACTACTAAAATTTGTATCAGTAGTGTCAAGATTATAGAAAAAGAGTGGAGAGTTTTTGTTGTAGGAAACCAGATATCTACTTATTCTCAATACAGGCAGAATAGAAAGCTCTTTAAATCTAATAGCATTGATGATGGTGCATATGACTTGGCTAGAAAGTGTATTGACATATACCCATACTCTGATATGATGGTCATAGATGTGGCACTGATGGATGATTCGTCATACAAGGTTATAGAATATAACACCATAAATTGCTCTGGTTTGTATGATTCTGATGTTAAAAAATTAGTGTCTGATATTAATTCTCATATAAGAGGTTTGAAATGAAAACGATTGATGACGTTTATGAACGTCTTAAAAAAGAATATAACCTTTCTAGCATCAACATCGGATTTATTGATCCAAATGCTGATATGGAAGCTGTATACACTTCCACTAAGGCCACCTTGGATAAATTGATGGCAGGCGATTACGAAGAAGTATTAGAGGAAGATGACTGATAATCTTACTACAAAAAATTACCTAGAATGGGTAAATCATATAGAAGGTTTGCATAACCATGCTGACCTATACATTTACGGTGATGAAAAATATATATTTCACCCAAAATGGGTAGGACACTTCAAAGGTTTCATGAAACATCCTATTTCTATAAGTTCAGAAAATATGGATGTTTTGGTTTCAGAAATTGTTGTTCTTGATAGTCTCGAAGAAATTGAAAACTATTACGGGAACTACCTATACATGGTTTCACAAAGACGTGATGGAAAGATAATAATGAGATACGCACGGTCAAACTGATTGACACCGGAGGTTGTATTGTGTTAGAACATACATGCGATTCGTGCATATCGTGGCAATCATATCAACACAACAGAAGGATTTATATTATGAAAATTTTGAAAATTGCAGCACTTCTACTTCTGACTTCCGTTCCGGTATCGGCTATGGCTAACGGTGATGTTCCAAACTGTAAAGGGACTTCCATTAGTTGTAGTGACAACGGGAACAACGGAAAAGACGGTAGCACTAACCATTACAACAATACTGTAACTGGTGGTTCAAATAATCAGGGTGACATTAAAGGTGGTTCTGCTGATGGCGGAAAAAACACCACGGTCAACTCTGGTGGAAACAATTTTAATAGTGGTGGCAATGTAAACAGCAACGCGACCACAAACAGTGGTGCAATTTCAAATAATAGTGGAGTTAATAACTCTGGCAACTCTTCGAATGTCAACAAAAATTCGCAAGGTCAGGGGCAAAGCCAAGGTCAAGGCCAAGGCCAATCTCAGTCTGCAAGCTCCAATGCCAGCGGCGGTAATTCTACAAATAGCAATACTCAGGGTAACGCACAATCGACGGTCGTGAACAATTCTTCGATCAATAGGCATTCAGCCGCAAGTTCGATTGCACCTTCCATTGATGGTTGCGGCGGGACTGCTGGTGGCGGGTTCTCAGCTTCTATTCAGACTTTTGGTTGGGGCGTTTCTGCTGCACGATGCAAAGGCGACCGTTTTCAACAAATCGTAGTTGCCGAACAACTTGCAAAAGAAGGCAATAGTGCTGCCGCCGCGTATTTGGCTTCTGTTGATCGCCCTTCACGCGCCGCGCTGATTGCCGCTGGTATTGTCATTGATCGTAAGGCACGTTCTTTCAGAACAAATGAAGCTCGTCGCTGCGATGTTATTTCGCGTCATATGAACGGTATCACCAAAGAATTTCGGGCAATCCCTGCCGAGGGCTACACTTCGGATCAAGCTCTTAATTCCTGTGCAACTGCTCTAGGTCTTATTATGCAATAAAAACAAGGCGGCATTGAATGCCGCCTTTAAACACAAGGAATAACTGATGGAGAATTTGATAAGATTTATGGGTGACACTCACGCCAAACCTATCTTACAAAGATATAACATGACCGGGATTTCCCGGTCAATTCACGTTGGCGATGTTGGTATTGGTTTTGGAGTTGATGAAGATATTCTAAAATTGTATCAGGAGATGCCGGGGAAACACACATTCATCCGTGGCAACCACGATAATCTAAGTGTTATAAAGGAGAAATTTTCAGACTACTGGCACCAAGATGGTAGTTACGAAAAAGAAACAAGTATGTTCTTTGTCGGGGGTGCAAAATCTGTGGATTCTTTCAACAGGATTGAAGGTAAAAACTGGTGGCCGGATGAAGAAGTTGACGAAAAAGAATTTGATAAGCTAATATTAAAATATGCTTATGCCAAACCCTCAATAGTAGTTACCCATGACATTCCTATTCAGGCTGCGGCGAAGATGTATGACAATCATGAACCGTTTGATAGTGTTACAGCTAGAAAACTTAGTGAAATGTATGAGGCGCACCAGCCTAAATTATGGGTCGCGGGTCATTGGCATAGAAAGCGCATAAGAGATGTTTATGGCACAAAATTTGTGGTCTGCCCTATGGATAGCTTCTTTGATATAGATATTAACTATTTCAAATGATGAAGGTCATTTAAGTGTTGAAGTCTCTGACGACATGCTGTATAGTCTTAGGAAGACAGTAGTGGGTAATGATTCACATCTGTCAAAAATGACTTTCAAGGTTGGTGTTAAGTATACCAATAAAAGTATTGATAATTCTTGGATTAATTACAAGGAGTGAAATAAATATATTATGATGCCAGAAAAACTATATGGATCAAGTAATAAGGAAGTGATCGCGGTCACTGACAAACCAAATGGCGCTATTTTCTATCAAAAGTTTGGTCTTCTAGTTCAAATCAAAGCTGATGTTGAATATAAAGAAGATGCCAATGGTGATGTATTTGTCGAAAGACTCATGCACGAAAACAAGCCTTATTACTACATTATTCACTCGGAAGAAGTCATGAATATTAGAAAAGAAGAAAACCCAGAACTTACGCATTCTAGGTATACTAAAGTCTAGTTTCATACCTTTTTCCGAGATTTAAATTGGAGAAAGGTATGAATAAGTTAGAAATAAATGTATACGAGAACGGAGTAATAGGTGTTCGCGGATCAGGAAACAGTTACGATCAATTTTATAAATGGCAGCGACAATTGTTGTCTGCAAAGGACGTAAACTTGTCTTGGCCTTGGCACTACTTCATTCTCAATAAATCAGAAGAATATAAAGAGCTTTTTGCAAACTACAGAAATAATATATCGTTTGTGAAAAAGGATTATGTATAAGGAATTTTTATTATGGAACCTCTTCTTGATAGGGACGTTGCTAAACAGAAGACATTTGAGAGAGATGGTTACAAATGTGTGATTTGTGGTCGTGCTGATCTTCCTCTAGACGCTCATCATATCATTGAGAGGCGTCTTTGGGATGATGGTGGTTATTATCTGTCAAATTTGGCAACGCTGTGTGACGCTGGTGTTGATGGGTGCCACTACAAGGCAGAAACTACAGAGTTGTCTGTTGAAGAAATTCGTGAGGCATGTGGAATTGATAAGCCTATGCTACCAGAAGATTTTTATCATGATACTGTGTATGATAAATGGGGTAATACCTATTTGGAAAATGGGATGAGGACTAAAGGTCCACTTTTTGACGATGAAAGTGTCCAAAAAGTTCTTAAAAACTGCTTAGAGGAATTTACAGATTACGTAAAATATAAAAGAACATACCATGCACCTTGGAGCGAAGGTATTACAGATGATGATCGCGTATTGAAAGACATGTCTATTTTTGAAGGCTGCGAAGTTGTAGTTACAGAAAAGATGGATGGTGAAAACACCAACATTTACAAAGACTATATCCACGCGCGTTCTGTGGACGGCAGAAGTCACTACACTAGAAATTGGGCAAAATCATTCGCTTTCGGTTATTTTGCACATAATATTCCTGATAAATGGCGTGTATGTGCAGAGAATCTATATGCGAAACATTCTATTGAATATAAGGATTTGGACAGCTACCTTCTGGCGTTTTCTATTTGGAATGAAAAGAACGAGTGCCTTTCTTGGGATGAAAGTGTGGAATGGTTCAATCTTTTGGGCATTCCTTATGTCAAAGTTCTATATAGGGGTGTTTACGACGAAACCCTAATTAGGGGCTTGTATGATGCAAGCAAGTATGATACAATGGAGGGATATGTTGTAAGGAAGGCAGATTCTTTCCATTACAAAGATTTTAGTAAGAATGTTTTTAAATTTGTAAGAAAAGACCACGTGACCACAGAGAATCATTGGATGTATGGTTACAATAAGACGCACGACCTCAATTCTCTTAAAGAGGGTGTGACTATGGAAAATATTATAAAATGAGGTAAATTATGAAATATGAAAATGTAAGAGCAACACTAGGCAAACTTTTTGGCGAAGAAATTGTTGCAGTGCTTGATGATGAAGAAATTAAAAGTTTGGCAACTGCACTACTTGAAGTTGCATCAAAAGAAACACATTCTTTTGGTGTTGGCAGGCCACAAGATACTGCCAATGAGGATATGGACATTTCTGATAAAAAAGTGGTTCCTTTCAAAACCAAAGAAGCTCCTGAGAAGGAGGTTCCAGATTCAAACAAAATTACCGGAACTGTTTATATGATGAGCATGGAAAAATTTGAAACGGTTAAAAACGATATCTTTAGCAAAGAGGCTACATCTGCAAATGTCGGTAATTTGAAAGTTATGACAAAGGACAAATATGTTGCTTTCGTTGTATCAGGTAAAGTTAATCCATCACTAATCAACATCGCTAGGTTGAAAATCTACTCAGACGTAATTTACGATGCAGACAATCGTAAAGTGGTTAAAGAAAAAACACAAAACCTACATAGAGAACTTTTTAACTAATGCGAGAAACGTATGCTCTAGTTTCCCCCGCGCCAGCAGGTTCGGGGGAAAGATACTTTTTCTTAGGTTATCTTAATCCTAAGTATTCTCACATGGTGAACAAACAAGATTGTATTTCTATAAATTTGGATTGGGCTAATATATCTACAAGTTATCAAGATAAAATTTCTCCTTTACGGCGAGATATTGTCGAAATACGTAGAATTACACCTTATATACCAAGGCTTAGAAATCATATTTTTTTGATTGATGTTGCTAGTTATGAAGAAGGCAAAGATGTTTACCGCAAGATGATTGATATGGATATTGCGTTGGAGGATGATGGATGGTCTACCTTTGTCGGGGGTTTGGATTCAGTAGAAGATATTGTTTTGAATAGACTTGACGCAGACGAATCGCCAGAAGAAATATATAAGGATTTATTTGATGGCTACCGAGGTATAAGCTACGTTATGAGATGTGCAGTTAAATTTTTCTAGGAGATTGTGAGGAAAAATGGCTCTTTATTATGTCTTTGTAGATATAGACGGTGTTCTTGTAACGACAAGAGCAAACTTCGATGCTATTGAAAATGACTATAAGATGCAGGCAAAATTCGATCCTGTATGTATAGATTTTTTCAACTACATAGACAGAACATATGATGGTGTAAAGTTTGTTTTGACTTCAACTTGGAAGACACATTGTTGTGTCGATCTAGATGGCCCAGATGAAGGTATGGATTTCCATTGGGTTGTTGCGGCTTTTAGAAATGCGGGTTTCAGAGGAAATTTTGCCAAAAATTGGAAAACAGGATATAAAGATAGTATCACATATCCTAAATGGCAACGTAGCTTAGAAATTGCGAAATATCTTGAAGAAAACAGTTGTGACGATTATATCATTTTTGATGATGAAAACTTTGGATATGATAGAATGGCTAAGAAGAGGTTCATTCAGACTAATGAACATGATGGTTTGACTTGGAAAAATATCAAAAATGCAAAGTCTATAATAGGAATGTGGAACAGGAGAGATGAGTGCTGAAACCTATCACATCATTTAGTGGAGAATACCACTTTTTATCAAATTTCTATCCATGCCAAATCTCATCGTTTGGCGTGGTTTTTCCCACATTGGAACATGCATATGTTGCACATAAAACTGACGATCAATCTGTTAGAGAAGAAATATCTAAAATAGAAACGCCGGGCAAGGCAAAAAGGTTTGGTAGGAAAATAGAACTGATTGATGGTTGGGATGGGATGAAGCTTGATATCATGCGCCGTCTAGTGAAGCAGAAGTTTGCAGAGCCAGAATTACTAAATAAATTACTGGCTACTCAAGGGCGTGATCTAATAGAGGGCAACTTGCACGGAGATACATTTTTTGGACAATGCCCCTTGGGTGTTGGAAGAAATGAACTAGGAAAGATATTAATGTCAATTAGAGAAACATATTTATTGTTTAATTAAGGAGAAAAGAAATGGCAAAGAAAAAGCTACCAAAACCAAGAAACCCATTTGTTCAGCATCTAGTCGTCAAGAAACAAGGCGCACATACTGAATCCAAAAAAGGAAAGCGTTCCAAGGATAAGGTTGCTCTTAAAAAGGAGAGACATTATGACAAAGCAGCGTGATTGCGCTTCTTTGTTTTGATGTTTCAAGTTGTGTAACAAAATAGTGATAAAGGAACTATAGGTAAATACGGATAAGCGGCTCTATTTATACGATTTTTTTGGTCTTTTCGAAAGAAAAAGCTTTACATAACTTATAAAATATGTTATATTGCTTCTTGTATGTTGAATGCAGGAGAGAATAACGCATGTCTAATTTAAAAATAGGTGAGGTTGTTGAAATTTCACCGGTAAAGAAAAAAAGAAAAAGAAATTATGTAAACAACCCAGACTTCCTAGAAGCTTTGATTATTTACAAGAAACAATGTAATGCCGCAGATGCAGCAAAGGTCGAAAGACCAAGAATACCAAAATATATTGGCGAATGTATTTTTATGATCGCCAACAGAATATCAACCAGAAAGAACTTTAGCGGATACGCTTTTAGAGAAGATATGGTTATGGATGGTGTTGAAACTTGCTTTCGCTATATAGACAGGTTCAAGCCAGAAAAATATAACAACCCATTTGGTTTCTTTTCAATTGTCATATGGAGAGCTTTCTTACAGAGAATAGCTAAAGAAAAAAGACAATTATATTTGAAATATAAAAACTCGCAACTAATACACGTCAATGGTGGTTCATATTATAATGATGTTAGCAGTGACGCAGGTATAAATGGTAGTGGCGTTGATATAGACTACATGAATGCTTTCATAGAAGATTATGAAAACAAAGTTGAAGAGAAAAAAATTAAAAATAAGAAGGCTAAAGAAGATAAAGAATGAAGATATGCATAATTACAGATACACACTTCGGGGGTAGATCGGGTAATCAATATCTGATAAAAAATCAGGAGAAATTCTTTACTAACACATTTTTTCCGACATTGAAAGAAAATAATGTCACCACTATATTGCATGGTGGTGATTTATTTGATATAAGAAAATTTATTACATACCAATCGCTTCACGATACCAAAGAAATATTCCTTGACAAACTTGTAGAATATGGTATAACTATGCACATAATTGCTGGAAACCATGATATTACATACAAAAACACAAACAAGATAAATTCTCTTGATTTGCTTTTAAAGGAATACAAAAATATTAATGTCTACTCTAATGATGTAGAAAATCTTGAGTTTGACAAGCTAAAAATAGCTATGGTCCCTTGGATCAATCCTGAAAACTCAGAATCAATTCAAAAGCAACTCAGAAAAAGCAGTAGTGATTACATCCTCGGTCATTTTGAAATTGAGGGTTTTGTCATGAGTGGCGGTGAAAAGTGCAAGCATGGCTTGAAGCCAGAAATATTTTCCAAATTTGACAAAGTGTATTCAGGACATTTTCACGTTCCGTCACAAAAACACAATATCGAATATATTGGTGCGCCATACCAAATGGATTGGTCAGATTATGGTGGTGATAGAGGTTTCCTTATAATTGATAGTGAAACTCTAGAAGTCGAATTCATTTCAAATCCTTATACTATGTTCAAAGTCATAGATTATGATGACACTGACGCCAAGGTGGATGATCTAGAGGATTTGGATGAGGAATTATTTGAAGATTCTTACGTAAAACTTAATATCAAGAAAGTCAGCAATAAAGCTCTTTTGGAAAAATTTATCGAAAAAGTAGAAAGCTTTGATGTTGCAGATGTTAAGATAAATGAGACATACGAAGAATCAGATAATGATGAAGAGGAAAAAGAAGAGACTGCTGGAATTGAAGAGACAATATCTTTGGTGATGAGGCACATTGATGAACAAAATTATGACGAGGTAAAGAAAGAAGCTATTAAAGCCAAATTCAGAGACTTGTATAATAGAAGAGATGAATAATGGTAATTTTTGAAAAGATTAAATATAAAAACCTACTGTCAACTGGAAACGTGTTCAACGAGATAAACTTTGTTGAACACAAAATGAACCTGATAAGCGGAAGCAATGGCGGTGGCAAATCTACTATATTAGATGCAATAGTTTATTCCCTGTTCGGAAAGCCGTTTAGAAAAATAACCAAAGGGCTTCTTATCAATTCCATAAACAAAAAAGAACTATTGGTAGAGTTATACCTTTCTGTCGGAAACGCACAATACAAGATAGTGAGAGGCGACAAGCCTTCTGTGTTTGAGGTTTACAAAAATGACAAGCTCATAAATCAGGAAGCCTCGTCAAGAGACTATCAGACTGTTATAGAAGAAGATATCATAAGATGTAATTACAAAACATTTACTCAAATAGTCATATTGGGATCAGCAACATATATTCCTTTCATGGAGCTAAAACTTGACGAAAAGCGTAAAGTAATCGAAGATGTTTTGGATATCGGCGTATTCAGCCAGATTGCCGCAGGACCACTAAAAGCAGACATAGACGAATGTAAAGACTTGATAAGTGAAATTAATTCAGATATGCGCGTGACACAAACAAAACTTGATATGGCAAAAGAGCATAATGACAAAATAAAAAAGAGCAAATCTGTTGACACTTCTGATATTGAAGATGAAATCAAGAAATTGGAAGAACAGATTGAAACTGGCATTGCCACTAGAGACAAATATCAGGCCATTGTTGACGGATATGAAAAGCCTAAAGATTCTAATGATATAAAGAAAAAGATATCCAAAAGGATAGAACTTAAAGCCGATATAAACAGCAACAAGAAAAATCTTGCCAGAGAAATCGAGTTCTTAAAAAATAACACGACATGTCCTACCTGTAGACAGGCCATATCGGAAGATTTCAGACACGAAGTTTGTGAAACAAATGCACAATCTATTGAAGATATGGATGAGGGCTTGGAAAAGCTGGTGTCTATAATAGCTGGATTGGAAGAAGAGCTTAGAGATATTGAAGAGTATGAAGAAAGATACAAGTCAATAAAGAGCAAGCTTGAGAGGGTTGAATATACCTTGGATATGAATGAAAAACAACTTGGTTTGTATAAAAAGAAGCTAAAAGATTTTAGGGATAACGAGAAGATTTCGGTTGACTCTATAGACGATTCGGAGTATAAGAGGACTCTTGAAGAGCAGATGCAGCGTTACAACGATGCGGTGTTTGAAAGAGAGGTTTTGGCAGAAATTGCTAAAATGATGAAAGATGAAGGCGTCAAGAGTGACATAATACAAAAATACATTCCCAAGATGAATGAGTTGATAAACAACTATCTGATTCAGTTTGATCTATATGTGAATTTCACACTAGATGAAAACTTCAAGGCGACAATAAAATCTAGATATAGAGACAATTTCTCTTATGACAGCTTTTCACAAGGCGAGAAATTGAGAATAAACCTATCCATCATGCTTGCTTGGAAAGAGATAGCAAAGCTAAAGAATTCTATCAACACCAATTTGTTGATACTGGACGAAACTTTAGATGGCGCTCTGGATGGTGTTGGCGTAACAGACTTGGTTAAAGCTTTGAGAAATCTGGATGGCGAAAAGAATAATATTTTTGTAATATCTCACAGAGGCGATACATTAAAGGATATGTTCGATCATCACTTAAACTTCCACAAGACAAAGAATTTTAGTGTGATGAGCGTTATAGAATAAGGAAAAGTTAAGTAATATGGCTAACGCTTTTTATACCAGTGTCGAAAGACATATGAATGATATAATCTATCGGGGCTATGAAAACGGAAAACCTTTCACAAGAAAGGAGCGTTTTCAGCCCCGTCTTTTTATAGAAAAAAAGAACGCAAATAGTGGCTATTTCTCATTAGGAGAGAGAAAGCCGCTACTTGAGAAGAGATTTGATACTATGAAAGAATGCAGACAGTTCCTAGAGGAATATGCTGACGTTGCTGGTGTCAAGATATACGGCAATTCCAACTACATTTCACAGTTTATTCATGAGAAATTTCCGGGTGAAATAAAGTTTGATATAAACAAGATACACACATTCATGTTTGATATCGAGGTAGATATTTCAGATGGTTATCCTAACATGGAAACTGCTGATAAATCTATCACATCAATTGCAATCAAGTCTTCCAAGAGGGATGAATATCTACTTTTGGGTCTAAAGGACTATGACAAGTATAAAACTGAAACTGGTATTGATCCAGAAAAGATTCGCTTCATCAAATTTGATGATGAGATTAAGCTATTGTCTTATTTCGTAAAATATTGGAAAAATGATTATCCTGAGATTGTGAGCGGTTGGAACGTTGAATACTTCGATATTCAATACATCATCACAAGGCTAATCAGAATATTTGGTGAAGATGTTGCCAAATCTCTATCACCAATGAATGTCTTGAAGCAAGTCGAGAAGGAATTTTTCGGAAAGAAGCAATATACTTACCACATTTACGGAATGTCAATTCTGGATTACATGGATGCGTTCAAGAAATTTGGATATAAATATGGCACTCAGGAAAGCTATAAGCTTGACCATATTGCTCACGTGGTTTTGGGCGAAAGAAAACTATCATATGATGAATATGGTTCTTTGACAAAACTATACGAAGAAAATCCTCAGAAATACTTGGACTATAACCTTAAAGATACACATCTTATTCAAAGATTTGAAGAAGAGACTGCACTTCTTGCACTTGTTATCACAGTTGCGTATGACGGTGGGGTTAACTATAAAGATGCATTCGGGACCGTGGGTATTTGGGAGTCAATTCTTTACAGAAGATTGATGAGCAATTATGAGGTTCCACCTGTCAAGGGCGGGCCGGGTATGCGGGCGAATGATCTTGTCGGGGGATATGTGAAAGAACCAATTCCCGGTATGTATAAATGGGTAACATCATTCGACCTTAACAGTCTATATCCACACCTTATGATGCAATATAACATGTCACCTGAAACTCTTGTCAAGGGCGGCAATGTCTATACTGTTATTCAAAAGATCAGAGAAAATGCAGATGATCCTGAGCATAGTGAATATGCAGAAAGAGTTCTGGAATTTATTGATAGCGGGTTGTATAACAGAATATATAGTAATATGACAACTATTTTCTTGGATAATAGTTTGACAGAAGAAGATATTGAGTTGTTCAAACTAGCCAACAAAATGCACAATTATGCAATTTGTGTTAACGGAGCATTGTTCACCAAAGATTTTGAAGGGATGATTCCAAAGATCATTAATGAGAAATATGCTGAACGTAAAGACGTTAAGACAAAGATGTTACAGAAGGAAAGCGAACTAGAAAAGATCAATTCCAAAATGGAAAAAAATCCTAGTGAGGATTTGAAGCAACTACAAAGCAAAGTCAAGAAAGAAATAACTCAGTTGCACAATAAGCAAATGTCAGTTAAAATTCTTATGAACAGCTTGTATGGTGCCTCTGCCAACATCTACTTCCTTTACTATATTATGGAAATGGCGGAAGCTATCACCAAATCCGGTCAGCTTTCGGTGCAATGGTCAGGTAAATATGTAAATGAATACATGAACAAGATTCTGAAAACAGATGGCGTTGATTATGTGGTTTATATTGATACCGATTCCATTTACATAAGAATGGATGATCTTGTCAGAAAGGTCTTCAAAACAGATGACATATCCAAAGAAGATGGCGAAGATTTCTTGGATAAAGTATGTCAGGATAAGATTGAAAAAGTAATTGACAAATCTTACGATGATCTGTATAATATCTTAGGCGCATACAAAAATGCAATGAAGATGAAAAGAGAGAAGATAAACGACAAAGCTTTGTTTGTCTCTAAAAAGCGTTATGTTTTGAATACCTTGAACAGTGAAGGAGTTCATTACGATACTCCAAAAATATCAGTTACAGGTCTAGAGCAAGTTAGGTCTTCAACACCAGAGGTTGTTAGAGACAAATTGAAAAAATCATACCATATGGTTATGAATTTCGATGAACGCACAGTTCAAAAATTCATTGGTGATTTCAAAGACGAGTTCAAGACTTTGGAGCCTGAGAAAATCGGTAAAAATTCTGGAACCGATGACATTGAAAAATATGTATTGGGTGATAGTTATGCAAAAGGATGCCCCGGCCACGTTAGAGGCGCGATCATCTATAACAATTACCTAAAGAAGTTGGGTCTTCAAAAGAAATACAATTCTATCAAGTCGGGAGACAAGATCAAGATTGTATATTTGAAGTTGCCAAATCCAGTGAGAGAAAATGTAATATCATTCCCAGAGGTATTGCCGCATGAGTTTGGTTTGCATGAATATATCGACTATGATACCCAATTTGAAAAGGTATTTCTTGCACCGACTGAAAACATTTTGAATGTGGTTGGTTGGAGAGCAGTTAAGGTTGATTCTATTAAAGATATGTTTGAATAAAGGAAATAATATGAGTGTATTTGAAGACATTAAGGCCATGCAACTTAAATTTGGTCATAAGCAGTGGGCCTTGGACAATAAAGACAATAAAGAGTTGATGAAAAAACTCATTGCTTACAGAATTTGTAAAATGATGGATGAAGAAATGAATGAGCTTCGTTCTGCCGCATTTGTCGATGAAGACGCAGAAGAGATTGTTGATGCATTGATTGATCTTATGGTTTTTTCGGTGTCAATTCTAGATTTGATGGATGTTGATGGTCAAGAGGCATGGGATCGTGTTTATAAAGCCAATATGGCAAAAGAACCGGGTGTTAAACCGGGCCGTCCAAATAAATTTGGTATGCCAGATTTGCTCAAGCCCGAAGGATGGCAAGCACCAAGCAACGCAGACAACACCGGTTTCTTGAAAGATATCTATGAGTGACTTTAATGATTGGGACTATACCTTTATGCTTGAAGCCAAACTTTGGGCAACAAAAAGTAAAGACCCTAGCAGAAAAATAGGCGCTGTAATAGTGCAAGGAAGGAAACCCGTTGCTACAGGATACAACGGGTTTCCTGAACAAATCGAGGATAAAATTGAATATCTTCAAAATAGAGAATTCAAATATCCCAGAACTATACATGCTGAGATGAATGCAATTCACAATGCGTTGGATCACGGAGTGAAAATTCGTGGCGGCGTATTGTATGTATTTGGTCTTCCTACATGTTCTACTTGTGCTATTCAAGTTATTCGTGCGGGCATAAGCCGAATAGTATTTTGTGATTTGAACTCACAAGGTAGTCAATGGGCTGATAAAATGACAATAGAACTTTGTCAAGAGTCGGGCGTTGAGATAAGTGAGATGGACAAGAAAGAACTTGACTTATACGAGAAAAAGGTGTATAGTTTCTTTCAGCAGTGAAACAATGAAGAGAGTAAATTATGGTAAAATCTAGATTCGAGCTATTTCTAGACTTCGAAACTTTGTCAGAAGATGAAACTAAGGCTCCGGTAATCAACGTATCTGCTATTATCGTAGATAAAGATAAAATGATATCCGATACCCCATACATCACTAAAGATATAGTTCTTGTGAAACAATTCAAGTTATCCGTGGATGACCAAGTTGAAAATTATGGTGCAGAGGTTTCAGAATCTACACTTGAATTTTGGAAAAAACAACCCAAGGAAACAAGAGAACAACTGAAACCAAGTGAAGATGATCTAACCGTCAAGCAATTTGTGAAAGAATTTATAGAATTTTTGAACACAGAACCGACATTGGGTAAATGTTGGGCGAGAAACATCAAGTATGATTTCGCTATATTAAAGCGTCTTTTCTCTTACGCGGGTAAGAATATAGATGACTATATAGATCATTACATGATTAGGGATATCAGGAGTTCACTTGATGCTGTGATGGGATTTGCAGATGGTATTAATTTAAACTACTGCCCTGTTACAGATGAAGAGTTTTGGAATAAAGTTTTCAGGGCGCATGATAGCCGTTGGGATGTTATAGCTGATGTTTTAAGATATCAGTCAGTTTTGAGAAATGATAAAGATTTGGAGCAAATTAGAAGATGAGCAGAAAAATAAACAACAAAAATAGACCTAAGAGAGTAAACAATCCTGCGCCTGCGCCAGTTGCTAAAGAAGAGCAAAATCTAGACAGAGTTGAAATTACTCTTGAAGAATTGCAGCAAGTGAGACTTTTTGTGGGTATGCCAATGTATGGTGGCATGTGCAATGGTCTTACTACAAAAGGATTAATTGAATTGGCTATGGCGTGTCAAAGTCATGGTATTCAATTCTCCACACACTATCTTTTTAACGAGTCACTAATTCAACGTGCAAGAAATTACATCGCAGATGAATTTATGAGAAGCAACTGCACACACATGCTTTTCATTGACGCAGATATTGGCTTTAAAGCAGATGACGTTATTGCCATGCTTGCATATAGCCTAAAACATCCAGATTGTAAAGATGTTGTAGCCGCAATTTATCCTAGAAAAACAATCGCATGGGAAAAGGTTGACAAAGCTGCAAAATCTGGTATAGTAAGTAATCCGAACCAACTGGAAGACTACGCTGGTGACTTTGTTTTCAATTTCAAAGAAGGCACAACTGAAATGAAAATTTCACAACCAGCCGAGGTCGCGGAAACTGGAACAGGCTTCATGTTAATTCCAAGACATGTTTTTGAGAAATTTGATGAGGCATATCCAGAGTATAGATTTAGGCCAGACCATTTAAGATCAGCACATTTTGATGGTTCTAGAGAAATAACCGCCTATTTCCACTGTGAAATTGATAAAAATACAAAAAGATATCTTTCCGAAGATTATTTTTTCTGTAGGATGATTTCTGCTATTGGCTTGAAAACAGTCATATTGCCTTGGATTGAGCTTATGCATACTGGTAGCTATATCTATAAAGGATCAGTAGACAGAATGGCGCAATTACAGCTAGATTTGATTTCATCAGGAGTGAAAGACGGCTCAGAAGGAAGAGTATAATATATTATGATAATATCGCAGAAGACTTTGCAGATTTTGAAAAACTTTCAGGGAATCAACAAGTCTCTTCTTATCAAACCGGGAAGCGAAATTAGGACCATATCAGAACATGGTTCTATTTTCGCCATTGCCAGAGTGGAAGAGGATTTTCCGAAAGAAGTTGGTATCTATGAATTGAATAAATTACTAAGCACCATTGCACTTTATGACGAGCCAACCGTCATCTTTGGTGATAAATATATCGAAGTGTCCGAAAAGAACAAGAAAAGAAATACTAAACTTGTTCATACCGCACCTTCAATGATACATTCTCCCCCATATGATAAAACTCCCAAAATCCATGAGGAAAATGTGAAGTTTATTCTGTCGCAGGAAGATTTCACAGCTATCATGAAAAACGCTGCCAATTTGGGCGTTGAAGATTTTGAAATTAAAGCTGACGGGGAGAAGCTGTATGTTGGTGTATCTGACACTAACAATGTTACATCTGACGTTTTTTATATTGAATTGGGCGAAACTGAACAAAAGTTCAGATTTGTAATCAGCACCAACAATATCAAATTCATTCCAAGTGAGTATGTCATAACCGTTGGATCAGGCAAAGTTACCTTTGAAAATGACAGCATTACTTATTATGTTGCATTGGACTCAACTAAATCTAAAATGTAAAAGGAATAATAAATGGCTAAAAGAGAAAGAAAAGAAGAAATTATAGAAGTGGACATTCCAGAAAGAGAAGACGATGTTGGAGAATCTGTTGGCGGTGATGCTGCTCCAATGCTACCTCTAACAATAGAAGGTGCGTTGTTCTTCCTTAACCTAATGGAATATGCTGCTAAAAATGGCGCGTTTAATATCGAACAGTATTCACAAGTATCAGAAACCCACGCCGCTGTTGTAGGATTTTTGGTAGCAAACGATGTTCTTCAAGCCAACGAAGGAGATGATAACTAAGGTTGACTTTAACTTGTTAATATGGTATAATACAGGGGCGAATGTAAAAATTCGCCCCATTTTGAAAGGAATATTTTATTATGAATAAAGATGAAACTTGGTCTGAGAAATACCGCCCAAAAACTATTGATGATGCTATCTTACCAAAAGAGATTAAAGAAAAATTCAAAAGTTACATACAAGCTGGTCAATTCCCCAATTTGGTTCTTAGTGGACCATCTGGCACAGGAAAGACCACAGCGGCATTAGCTCTAGTTTCTGAGCTTGATTGTGATAATTATTTTGTAAACGGTTCACTAAACGCTGGTATTGATCGACTGAGACATGATATAACCAATTTTGCTTCCACTATTTCTTTTAGTGGAAAAAAGAAGGTTGTAATCATTGATGAAGCTGACGCAATGCCGAAATCAACGCAGTTGGGGTTCAGAAGCTTCACCAAACAATTTGACGCAAACTGTAGCTTCATATTTACATGTAACTATAAGAAAAAACTTCTACCCGCTTTGATTTCACGTTTCGCTGAGATTGATTTCCATGTGGTAGAAGATGAAAAGGCCGTGATGGCGTCAAAATTCATGAAAAGAACTGGCGAGGTTCTGGAAATGGAAAACGTGACATACGATAAAAAAGTCTTGGCACAGGTAATCATGAAATATTACCCAGACTTTAGGAAAGTGTTGGTTGAAATTCAAGCCTACGTCAAAGACGGGCATCGCGTTCTGGATGCTGGCATTTTTGCTTCGATGAAGCATATTGATGTTAACCTAGTGTATGACTTTTTGAAGAACAAAGATTTTGACAGTATGCGCGAGTGGGTTGCCGAAAACAGTGACCAAGAGGCAAGTCTTATTTTTAGAGAATTGTATGACAACTCAAAAGATCGCGTAGAACCTTCCACAATTCCAAACTTGGTAATGATCTTGGCTGAATATCAGTATAAAGATGCTTTGGTTGCCGATCCTGAAATCAACTTGGTTGCTTGTCTTGCAGAAATGATGGTGGAGTTATCCTTCAAATGAGTGGATTTTCTTCATTGTTTAAAGCAAAGCGTGTTACATGCGTGTGCTGTAACAGAAGCGTTAAAGATAAAAATTTAGCGAAGATTGTGATAAAGACCGGTGATGGTGAGGTTTTGCGTAAAGTTTGCAAAGATTGTGAAGTAATTTTAAATGGAGTGAGCAAAGATGGATGAAGAAAAGAAGCTGACGCCATTCGATTACGTCAAGTCCATTAACAATACTAAAAAGTATATCTTTGATGACGGTGAAGGCTACAATGCCTTTATTGTCAACAAGCAATTGTCCTATTTTCACGATACTGTCTTGTATGCTAATGATGTAAACTTATCTTATGAGCTTACGGATGAACAGAAATATGATTATCTTTTCCATTCAATTAGAAAGAGAGATAGGTTCAAGAGTTGGCGCAAAGATAGCAATAAGAAAACTTTAGAAAATATAATGGAATATTATAGGTGCAGTAGTAAGGTAGCGAAACAATATATCAGAACCCTTACTGCCGATGAATTAGAAAATATAAATAATATAATGGCACAACGCCAGTGATAAATTGTAATAATTATATAGGTGAAATTATAATGGAAGACATTTTTAAAGGTGTCGGGGTTGAAGTAGAATTATATTCCCCTGACGATTTCTTAAAAATTAAAGAAACTCTGACAAGAATAGGCATTGCATCTAAAAAAGACAAGACTCTTTTTCAGTCATGCCATATCCTCCACAAAAGAGGCAAATATGCTATTCTTCATTTTAAAGAGCTATTTAAATTAGACGGTAAAATGACTGATATTTCCGAAGAGGATATATCTAGACGTGATTCGATTGCGCTACTTTTAGATGAATGGAATCTCCTAAAGGTTGTAGGAGTTGACCGTGAAGATGATAGAGTTGATTTGAAACAAATTAAAATCGTTCCTTTCAAAGAGAAAAAGGATTGGAACTTGGAAACAAAATATAGTATTGGAAGGAAGAGATAATGAGATATTATAAGGTAGACGCTGATGCAGTGCCAGATTTGGAATTTGAACACGATCATTCCACTTTATTCAAACTACGTTCGTTTATAACACCAAAAAGCGAAGTTGTAGCATACAACCCACATCAAAAAGGACACTCCGTCCCTGTAAGATTGAAAAATGATGTTCCATACATTTCAATCCAGCCGCAGTTTAGAGTTCTGGTATCCACTGGTATTGTATTCAGTATACCAACAAAATTCCAACTTAGAGTAACTTCAAACAAAGCTTTGGCTCTATCTAACGGAATTACATTGCTAAACGGAACTGAGATTTACGACAATGATTATACCGAAGAATTGAGACTGACTCTTTTCAATAACAGCGATACTCCTGTTCACATTTTCAATAACGAAGTAATTGCAGAGGCTACCTTGAATAAAGTTCTAGAATATACATTAGAACCTACATCTAGAAAAGTTGCTGTCAAGAATGTCGAATCAACTGAACCAGAAGACGAAGACAAAACAGACGAATAAAAAAGGGGCCAATTGGCCCCTTTTCTTTTATTGAATTCCCGGTCCTATGTATTGAGGCGGGCTGGATACAAAGTTATTAACACTACTATCAACTGGACCGCTTGTTGTATTAGTTATGTTGGTTCGGTTGTCATTGTTTATTATAGTTGGTGATGATGTTCTATACTTGCTTTGCAGTCTTTCATCTACAGCATTCAAATCCAAGTTTCTAACAATTTCAGCAATGTTTCCTTGTGCTTGTCTCAAATCTTCAATAGCATTTCCAGTATCAACAAACACTGGCTGCTGTTCCATACCATAGTTTCCGTTTATATTCAGCATTTTGTTGAAGAATTCTTGTGCGCGAGGATTTGTTCTCATCCATGCAATCACGTCTTCATCATTAGGCAAAAACTCTTCGCCTCTCTCATTTTCATACTGTTGTCTAATTGCATGATATTCTAAGTCAGGATCGGTTATTCCACTAGAGAAATTAACTCCCAGATCATAAGGATTTCTCATGATTTCAGACAATAGACCTTTACCATCATTGGAGGTCCAGAATGAAGTGTTTCCTATATTTTGAGAAAGAATTCTACCAAAGTCTATCGCTTCCATGTCAGGAAACTTGCTTGCCAATTCTCTAATCAATTCCTGTGCTGCATCAATTTTTTCTTGTTCAGTTAGGTCATTGTTGTATTGGATGTTGTCAAACTGCCCGGTCAAATCTTCTTTGTTTTCTCTGATATAATCGGCCACATTTTGGTTTCTGGCAACATCAACTATTTCTAATCCGGGGGTTCTACTCGCATCCTCGGTAAGAATTTTATTGATTGCTTCCACAACTTTTTTATCGCCAATTCTCTCAGCCTCTTGCAATGAACTAATAAGTCCTGTTTTTTCCATGCTGGAAAGCACAAAATCTTCATTTTCTAATTGTTTTTGTAATATATCTTGTGCGTCTTGCATTTTATCTTCAATAACGCCTCTAGAATTTGTTATGTAAGAAATAAGTTTCTCACCAATAACCCAAGTCAAACCAATAGCTGCGCCTGCCAACATCCCGGTTGGTCCAAACATTGCACCATAAGTCGCAGATGTTACAACAAAATTTGCACTATCTTTAATATCGGCAACCATGTCTTCCGGTGCGCCCATTGCATCTGCGGCAGAACCTAACGCACTTGCTGCCAGAGTGCCAACAATTCCAGTGGCAATAGAAAGCAAACCATTACGAAGAAATGGTATTTTACTTAAAAATCCTCTTCTTGCAGCATCTCTTGCCACGTCAGAACCGCCGCCTGCTATGTTAGCGGCAGCGGTTGCTGCCAAAGATGCGCCTTTTCCTGCTGCCAAATTTTTAGTTAGATAAATCACAGAACCAGTTATAATGGCTCCAAACATATCTCCCAACTGCAATCCAAGAAAACCTAAATCAATATTAAGATCGAAATTGTCAAGCATATTATTGGCAAATGTAAAAGCGCCCCCTGCTATCAATCCGTAAAGACCTAGTTTTTTGCTAAAAGCTCGTCCTATTGCACCCCAAAGCATACCACTTTTAAGAGGTTCTATAATAGGCTCAAGCAAAGCACCCAATATTGGTATTTTATCTATTTCATAATCATAAAATGCAGATTCAAGAAATTCACCGGCCAAGTCTGCCGCTACCATGCCACCCATCGCAGCAATAACTCTAAGTGGAAGTGCAGCTATTGCCAGTAATGGTCCTAGTGCGCCCAGAACTCCCATGAATGAGCTTCCAGAACCATTTTTGTCCATAATAGGCTTTGGATTATTTTTTGGTTCTTTGTCTCTTCTTTTACGATCTTCACGATCTTCCGATTCCTGAATTCTATTCTGAATTTCTATATTTCTAAGTCTATCATGTTCGATGTATGTTTCGTTCAAGATATTCTTCAATATACTTGTTTGAATTTCCATCTCAGAATTAATAGACTTGAAAGTATCATTAAACTTATCTAATCTTAATCCGATAGAACGTATAGAGTTGGTGCCAGTATTTCGTAGTAACTGGCCCTCATTCGTAATTTTATCTACTAATTTTTTAGTGTTGTCGGAAAAGTTCTTGGCAAGTCTTTCGGTATCTGACATTGCAGTAGAATCATTTTGATCGCTCTGAGGTTTGGAGGCGACAGAACGTTTGGAGGAAGACTTCTTTCCACCATCCGATTTATTTGTTTGGTCGTTTGTGCCGCCATTCTCTGCCATTTAAATTATCCTTTTGACTGCTCTAATCTTTTTTGTTCAACTTCTTGAAGATGGTCCACCAATAGAGTATGAAATATATCACGTTCATATGGGAACATATCATCTAGGTCTGCTTTTGAGTATTTATGATGCTGAATCAACGAAAACTGAACTTTATAGAATAGAAACAAGTCCATATGACTCAGCATTAGATAAAAAAAGTTTCTGTTCCTTCTATGACAAATGATTTTTCTTTACCCAGATTATTAGTATATTTTATCTCATGTCTAATTCTTGGTGTTGTTTGGAAGAATTCATTCATCGCTGCAACAGCCTTTGGATCAAGATCGTCTAGGAAATCACCAATGCTTTCATTTGTTTCGTTTGTGAAATCATATGTTGTTTCTGTAGAAACTAATTTATCCAAACAGCTAACCAAAATGTTGTATGAACGCTCCACTTCTGGCAAATCGCTTTTGTCAACTTCCATTATAGCATTTATTGTTGGGTATCTCATTACCAACATGTAATCGTCATTCAATTTTATTTTGTTTGAATGGTTTGGATATGTCTTTACTTCTATATTTTCCAAGTTCAATTTTAGAGTGACTGTTTCATCAGTCTCGTCATCTTTGATTTTGAACTCGATTTCGTTGTCAACTGATCTTGATCTAATTCTCAAAAGAAGATATTCAATATCAAAAATAGGAAGTGTTTCCACGTCAAAAACATCTTTTTCTTTCTTCGCCCTCACACAGTTGTTCAGGATTTGCTTTGCGGAAAGAATTGCTTGTTCAAAATTCTTTGACTGTTTTGCTATAAGAAGTATTTTTTCTTCTTTAACAGTATATGGTCTATATAGAATTTCCATTCCATTTGAAGGTAGCTTGTCTTCATAAAGAGGCATCTGTATCTTAGGTAGCGCCATTCATTAATACTCCATTATAATAATTTGTCTAATAGTTTCTTGCCGTCATTATAGACGCGCTGTTTTATTCTTGTTTCGATATCAATAAAGTCTCGCAAAGTAGCGGAACGTGAATCGTTTGTGTGCATTGTTTTGCCGGGCTGGAAATATACGCCACTAATACCCTGCTTCAATCTATCAAGGGCTTCTGACCCATTTCCGGTTGCGCCAGCTTCCAGTTGCATACCGGAATATGAAAACTGAACTGGCATACTCACGTAATTATCATTATCATCCCAAGCTAGGTTAAGGGAAGTGACGTTTGTAGGAAATGCGTTAAAATATCTCGCTACATATTTATCATTGATATTGTCAGAACTGTAAAACCATATTTCCATAGTGGTTGCATAATCTTCCATATAACCAATTTCATACGCTGACATTCCATTGACGGTCATGTTAGGATTGCTAACATCATAATTTATAATTTCCTGCATCCATGCATGGAAAAAGCCCATCACTGCATGATTTGAATCCAGCATGAATGTGCAATTCAAAGGCTCAGATGAAATTCCATATGGTAGCATTTGAGGCAAACCATAGTTATTGTTAGCGTATTCAAATGTCTTTAGGTTCAAACCCGGTAAAGTTGTTTCTTTACAAAAAGCATGTAGATCGCCAATTCTCATTCTACCACGATCTTTGCCGTGTATAATAACTCTAAACAAGTTTGCTTTTGCAATGCCATTGTAGGCATTCAAGGTAGCTTTAAATTCGTTCATGTTCATTTTTTGATGTTCCTTCTGGAATCGGCCCAAACCTCTTCTTTGGACGCCTTTTTGAAACTTTCTACTGGCATGTATATTGCAGATTCCCATGCGCTCGGATGTATCTTCACAAACTCAGTTGTGAAATGTTTTCCCAAATATCTTTTTATGCAAGGTTTAAAATATCGACTTTTTGCGACAGAAGCCAAAAGCTGATAGTTTATTTTCATTTTTGTTTTCTCGTCTAGATTTTTATTACTCACAGTTTCCATTAGTGCATCTAGAAGCTTCGCTCTCATTGCAGGAGGAAGATAATGCAAATTAAGAGCTAGAATGCCGTCAGGATATCTTTCTATTGGTATTATTAATGGAAAGCTATCATAGTATTTCAGCGTATCTTTATGTTTAGGATCATAATGAACAAAATACATTTGTCCGGGTCCGACATTGGTCCACGACCTTATTTTGGTTGCACTTTCAGATTCAACTATCTTGCTTCCGCTGCGGCCTGAAATCTTGACAAGATTATCTCTGAACCAAGTAATTGATTCTTTTCTTTTAAATCTGCCTTTACCTTCGCTTACGTTTTTCTTCAATAAGTCTTGAAACAGTCTTCTAGCCATTATCTAACACCCAATTCTTTCTCAGTGAATATTTCAAAGTCCCAACCTTTATCGGCACAGAACTCCCTTGCGGCCTTCCATTTAGCTTCATTTATAGCATAAGTTGCAGCTTCGCGCAAGTATCTTCTAGAAGTTCTGCCAGTTTTTGTAGCATTTTTCTTGCTAGGATCGGGCGGCATTGTCTGCGCCTTGGGCTTTATTTCTATCATTATTGTTCTGGTTTTTTTTGTTTTAGGATCGCGCAATCTAACAATAACGTCAGGAAAATACCGATGAACCCTGTTATCTTTTGGTGAAACGTATGGTATGGCTAATTCTTCACTGGACCACCAAATCACTTCTGGCCGCCTGTCCAAATATCTAAAAAACTTCGCTTCCCATAGGGAGCGATAGACTATGTTGGATGCATCACCATTATATTTTTCTGGATTCTGCGGCCTGAACATACCCTTGTATGCCATAATATTTCCTTTTTGGTTATAAATAGTCTTGACTGTCAGTAATATTTATAAGGAAAATTTTCAAAATGGCTACGAATATATCAAATATAGGAACATCTGTTCCAAAGCCAGTAAGATTGGACATGGACAATTACAGGAGAAATAGTTCAGCTTCAATGATGACATTTCCTACAGATTTGGGTGTCAACTCTATGCTTATGGTATTTAGAAAGTATGAATACACTCCTGCTGGCACTATTGGTTTAAATTCTCTGCAAAGGGGCGATAGAGGCAACAGCGTTGTGCAAAGAGGATTGGACGCAGTTAATTTCCCAATTCCCACCAACCTTCAAGACCAAAACGAAGCCCGTCTTGGTAGATTTGATATGAGATACTTGGGTGACGTTGTAGCTCAGTCTTTTAACAGAGAAGATTTTGTTAAAATGACAAGTGCGGACGGTGCCGAGTTGTATAATATGATAAAAGGTGGAAATAAAGATGTTATGGACGAAGCTGCATACTTGGCTAGATTTGCAGGCAGTGATTTTGCTAGAGCATTTAGTGCTGGTCGTGGTGTAGTTGCAAACCCTAAAGCATCTCTTGTCTATGAAGGACATGAATTTAAACTGCATTCTTTCGTGTGGAATTTGGCCCCAAGATCAGAAGCAGATTCTATAATGTTGAAAAATATCACAGACGTTATTAAAAGAAATCAGCTACCCGCAACAGGTGGTCGAGTCGCAACAATGACATATTTGAGATATCCATCCATAGTAGACCTGTATCTTCTAGGTGTAGATCAAAACTTCTTCTACAAATTTAAACCGGCCATGCTAAGATCATTTAACATAAACTATTCTGGTCAGAACGCAGTCTCCATTTTGAGAGGCGGAAGACCGGCTAACGTAACAATAGAAATGAACTTCATCGAAACCGATATTCATTATAGTCATGAATATGGCGGCAGTATTGTGGATGATGTTGATATGGGCATAAATGATAATAGTAGATGGGGAACCGGCTCAGTAAGGTAAGGGGATTTAGAAATGCCAACATATTTTAACCTGTTTCCAAAGGTAAAATACAACGATAAGAGTGTGGTGGATATCACAAGAAAATCTTCTATGATTGAGGATGCGCTAAACAACAGCTTGTTGATATTGCCTTACACTGTAGTTGACGGCGAAAGACCGGAAGATATCGCATATGCTTATTATGGAACGATTGAATACTATTGGGTCATATTGATGGTAAACAATATCAATAACTACTATGAAGATTGGGTGATGACTTCTGACGCATTCAACAATTATCTTATGAAAAAGTATGAAGAGCAGTCGGGCAAAAAGGGCTATGAAGTCATATCTTGGACACAAAATGAAAAGATATTGGATAATGTTTTGTATTATTTGGATGAAGACGGAATAGAAACATCTTTGGATACTATCATAATAAATCATGTCCCAAGGCAGTTTTGGGATCAGAGAAATACATTGGAAGGGCAGAAGTTTCTTATTGAAAACTTTATAAGTAATGTTGAAGGCTTTGAACCCATCAGAATATATGATTACGAATATATTTCAAACGAAAACAAAAGAAAAATCAAAGTAATAAACAAGAATTACATTGATAGAGTAATTCAAGATTTTAAAAATAGCATGAGGTAATAGTGGCAAACACAATGAGAGCAATAGGTAGTTGTGATGTTGAAGCAGCTACCCTATTTTCATATGACAATACAAATATAGTTGATATTAAATTCCTAATTGCCAATGTCAGCATTAGTGAAAGTATCAATAGAACAAACATGTCTGTGTATATTGATGTTTTGGATACGCAAGGTATCTTAAACCATTTCCCAATTGTCGGTGAAGAAACGTTGTTTCTGGAAATTAACGATGCTTATACAAATACTACAACAAAGTTGGAGCTATCTGTAGTTGCCGTCACCAATATAAAAATCTTGGAAAAGAACGATGGTCTTTCCTATCGGCTTGAACTTATATCTAAAACTTCTTTCAAATCAAAATTGAGAAGAGTTTTGGCATCATTCGAAAAGCCAACATTTGAAATCGTAATAGATATTTTCAATCAAACATTTGAGAATATAGTGCAAAATTCTGATACCGTTGAATTTAGTGATAGATTAAGAGAAGAGATGAGAAACATCATCGGCACAAGCGGTGAGTTTGGCACATCTGAGTATACCATTTTCAACATACCTGACGGAAGATCATTTACTGTTGAAAAAACAGACGCGGAAGTGAGATGCTTGATACCAAACTATACGCCTGAACAGGCAATGATGTATCTCGCATCTATTTCTCTGAACCAAACCAGTAGCCCATCATGCAGCTTCAAGTTTTTCGAAACTAAAAGCGGATATTTCTTTGTTACAGATGAATTTCTAATCAGACAGGCGACACAAGAAGAAAATGAAAGTAGAATAAAACCTCTACACTACTCTAGCACAACTAGCAGAAACCCGGAAGCATTTGAAATACAAGCAAATAAACTAAAGAGTATTTCAGTTCTTAGATATGCGGACACAATGGCAGATTTATATTCTGGCGCATACAACACAAGAATAGTATCACTTGATGTTCTATACGGAATAGCAGAAAATCTTAGATTTAACAATGAAAATGCAAAAGATACTTTTAGTGGCATAGACGTTAACGCAAAAGAAAAGCACAGTGATTCCTTTATTGAAAACATTTTCATAGAGGAAAATGAGAGGGTTCTTACTTTCGTTAAAAACTATGACACATACGGCAACATACAAATTAAGGGCGATCAGTTTATCCCAGAAATATCATTGAACCGATCTTCATATTCTCATAGAATGAACAGCACCGTATTGTCCGCAGTTATTGATGGTCGTCTGGACATATCCGCAGGGGATGTGGTATACCTTAATTTGAACGAAATGACTTCTGCCGAGGAAAGAGAAAAGGACACCAAATTTTCTGGAAGATATTTGGTGTCAGATGTTGAGAACAATATTAAAGGTAAGACCTTGGAAACTAAAATGAAATTAATTAAGTATGGATGGGAAGACTAATGGCTGGTTTTAGTAATTTAGTATTTTTTATCGGAGTAGTTGAAAATAACTATGATGAAAGGCTTGAAGGTAGAGTTCAGGTTAGAGCTTTCGGTTTTCATGGGACAGTCGATCAGATACCAACAAGAGATTTGCCTTGGGCAATACCAATTGCTACAGGATATGATGTAAACTATCCAATACCCCCGTTGAATTCTTGGGTATTTGGATTTTTCATGGATGGTCATGCAGCGCAGCAACCAATGCTTTTAGGTATAATGCCAACTCAATTTGTAGAACCAATAAATCCAGAGGTTAATGGATGGGGCGTCATAGATGCGATGGACTACGATATTAGAGCAAAAGGTTTTAGACCGCAAGACGCTGGACAACCGCAAAACTCACGATTGGCTAGAGGTGAAAATCTAGAACAAACTTACAACTCTGACGTTGAAATAACCAAAGTTAGTGATGTTGTGAGTTCAAGCGGAGAAACTTGGTCTGAACCGGGATCAGCATACAGAGCAAGATATCCATATAATAGAGTTATTGAAACCGCATCCGGTCATTCAATAGAATTGGATGATACACCCGGTGGCGAAAGAATAATGATTTATCATAACAGCGGTTCATATGTTCAAGTTGATCCTGTCGGAACATCTACGTATAAGTCCACAGGTGACAAATTTGATGTAAATGAAAGTAATATGCACGTCTATGTTGGCGGCAAATCTGACGTTACTATTTTGGGAGATTGCTATCTTAGAGTTGAAGGATCACGCTCAGAAGAAATAATGGGAGATAGCAGAACCATAGTTCACGGAAATTATGAATTGAACGTTGGTGGTTTTGCCAATATGAATGTCTCGGATGAAATGCAAATGCGTGGAGCAAGAGTAGCACTGGAAGCAAAAGTTGAAGATGTTAATATTCTTGCCGCAAAGAATTTGAACATGACAGGAAAGAAAAGTGCATCTGTAAATTCAGAAAAATCAGTATCGGTTCAGTCTAACGAGGTATTGGGTATTAAATCGCAAAATACATCAATGGAATCTGAAACTGCGATAAATATGAAATCCGAAAGGATCAATATTGGCGGCGGCTCAAAAATCAGCCTTAACGCTTCACTAGTTTCTATTGATGATTATGTTAACTTGTCAACTGGCGATTCTGATGAACCAGAAAGCTCATTTGACGGTGTAATTGCTGATTCTGTGCAAATGACTGAACCTACCAGTAAATCAGTCTCAGGAATTGCTACCATAGGTGGAGGCGGTGGTTCAGGTGGCGGTTCTGCCGGTGTTGTCGGCCCTACATCCTTTGAGGGAATTCCAGAAGATTTCTCTAGCAGCTTTACGTCAGACTGTTCAACTGACCTTGTAGATAGTTTAAAAACAGAAGAGAGATTTTCTCCGAAAGCATATTGGGATTACAAGCAGTGGAGTATCGGATACGGCATTGCAACTGACAACCCCAATGAAGTCATAAGCGAAGAAGAAGCAACTAGAAGATTGGCTGCAAGAGTTTCTACTGATAGAAATTACGTTGCAAGTTATGGCAGAAGCAGGGGTTATAACTGGAATGATTGTCAGGTTGACGCCTTGACTTCATTTGTTTATAATTTGGGGAGAGGTCAACTTGAAAACGTGACTGCATCTGGCAGAAGATCAAACGATGAGATTGCCCGTGCAATGTTAGAATATAATGGAACTGTTAAAAATGGCGTCAAGCAAGTCCTTCCCGGCCTTGTAAAAAGAAGAAGATCAGAATCAGATTGGTTCAAAAGTGGCTCTGGCATAAAGGTAGAACCTGATGTTAACGACGATGGAGTTATGGTATAATGGCAGCTATATGCGATAAGAACGTAGTAAATAAAGCAATCAATGAGGTTTCAGACAGATTGATTGCGGAATACAATAATTATGTTTCTAGTGGAGATACTGCCGCCAGAAGCCCAGAGAAGGTCAATCTATTGTATGAAAACACTGCATTGTTCAACGATTTTATCAATAGACCGGAAGTAAAGCAAAAGATTGTAGAAGAGGTTTATCCAAATATAATTGCCAGAACTGTTCAAAACGTATTCGTAACTCCATATGAAATAGATACAATGATAAATCAGTCTCTTGCAATTAAACCCGCAACAATATTCGAGGGTGTATACACAGAAGATTCTTACAATGAATATAAAAACATCGTAAGACAGCCTGTTGTGACGGATGGAAACACTTCAAATAATGGTGGGGTTGGCTCTGGTTCTGGTAATACTGGCAGCACAGGTGATTCTGATGGCGTAGACTTTTCAGACATATTGATAATAAAGCCAAACGATCCTAAGATAGACGTTATTTTAAATGAATACGAGTATTACCTTGGAAACAATTTCAAGAGTAGATCATCCCTGAGTTCATTTTGTGATATGGCTCCGAGTATATTTGAGAAAATACAAAGAGTTACAGATGTATTCAAGGGTTTCAAAAGACTAGCGGGTAAAATATCCAGCACCTTTTCAAAAATAAGTAGTGGCATTGCCTCTACCACATTTTCACAACTTAAAAATATCGTCACAGACCATGTTAAGATAGTTTTCGAAAGAGAGTTGAACAGGCTTAAAAATTTCTCATTTAAACTTGTCACAAATTCAAAAAGCATGTCCAAGAGAGTTGCCACCAAAACCAGCAAGTTGCTGGAAGACGCGAGAGCTTTTTTCACAGAAGAGAACATGAATGAGATACAAGATAGCATCAAAGCTCAAGTTGAATATGTTCTAGATTTCTTTAAAGAACCTAGTATAGAAGAAATTCAATATATCGTATATCGCTTCTGCACACTTTTGACAACACTGGATCATGTTTTCAAGGCAAAAATATCACCATTGAAACAGGTAATTCAATCTCACGATGAGACAAGGCTTGCTCTTGAAGCGACAAGTGGCATGGCAACATCCAGAGCCATAAGAGCGGGTGCGTTCAGATTGCCGCCACAGCAATATGATGCAACAAGATCATCCTATTCTTCAAGATTAAAAAGTGTGAGTGACCAAGTTGGATCAAATTATAATCCAAATACCATTACTATAACGCCGGAAGATTTGGACGGGGTTACACCTTGGAACAATGGAAATGGAGATTCCAGAATTGGTTTTAATGGTCAATGGGTCACAAAACTAGGTGCGATTGGATGGACAGGGGTTAAACCTGAAATAAGAATTATGATAATGCAAGTTCAGGCTGAATTTGGAAAGAGACTGATTATAAACAGTGGCCTTCGCCCTGAATGGTATAATAGAACAATTCCAAACGCTGCTAAAAGAAGCTTGCACATATCTGGTGTTGCGTTGGACGTTACATGGGCTGGTTTTAGTGGATCAAATAGCACAGAAGGCAGACGTTTTATAAGTATATGTAGAAAATATGGGTTCACAGGATTTGGTCTTGGATATAGCTCTTTCATACACGTCGATACCGGTAATAGAAACTTCGGAGGAAGATCATAAATGGCATTACCTAGAATACATAATAAAGTAGAAGTAAAGCGAGATGCAATCTATAGAGATTTTAATTCTACTATGGACAAAAATCTTATAACCAATGATATTCCCGCCTTGAGTGATGTTGATGCGGTAAAATCTAGTATGAAGAATATTCTTCTTACAGACAGAGGAACTAGAGTATTTAATCCCAACTTTGGTGGAAATATCAGGAAATTCTTATTTGAGAATAAATTTTCTCCTGCGTTGACTAAATTAGTCGAAGAAGAAGTGATAAGAGCAATAAATACCTATGAACCAAGAGTCACATTGGAAAGTGTAGAGTGTATTATGCCAATGGATGACAATATAATGCGTGTGATTATAAACTTTTATATCATAAACAATGAGCAAATGCAGTCAACTACAATAACAATGGAAAAGATTAGATGACAAATAATTTAGACACTTCTTCACTAGATTTCCAAAATTACAAATCTAGTATCAAGACATTTTTGAAAAATCAATCTCAATTCAAAGATTACGACTTTGAAGGCTCAAACATGTCTGTCTTGATAGACATTTTGGCATATAACACTTTCCACAATGCGTTTTACAATAACATGGCGCTATCTGAGATGTTTCTTGATAGCGCACAGCTACGTTCTGCGATAACCTCTCATGCTAAATCTTTGAACTATCTCCCAAGATCAAAAAGATCAGCAACCGGTTCTCTTAAAGTCTCAATAGAAGTCGAAGATGGCGCACCATTCGTCACAATTCCTGCTAGAACTGTTTTCAATTCACCAAATTCAAATGGTAGAAGCTTCAAATTTTATACAATGGAAGCGCATACCATAACCCCTCATAACGGGATATACACTTCGGATGAGATACCCGTTTTTGAAGGTAATATGAAAACAGAGAAATTTTTCATATCAGACGATTTGAATAAAAAGTATCCTGTCGGTGCGGTCGATGTTGACACCACATCGTTGAAGGTATTCATCACAAATAACGATGGCATAGAAGAAGAATATATACTGGCAGAGAGCATTTATCAAATAACAGATAAAAGTAAGGTGTATTACTTGCAATTATCAAATGATACATACGAGATTTATTTTGGCATGAATGTCTTTGGACGTGCGCCAGACGTAAACTCAGTAATGCGTATAGAATATATTGTAACAAATGGTGAAGACGCCAACGGTGTTTGTGAATTTTATTCTCAATCAAGAATAGACGGATATAAAGTTTCTCAGGTAACTCCGATCAATGTGGCGCACGGTGGATCAAATGCAGAAAGCAATGAATCTATTAAAAAGAGCGCACCTAGATCATACCAGATGCAAGACAGGGCAATCTCTGAAAGCGATTATGTTAATATATTGAAAGATAAATTTCCAGAAGTCCAATCTATATCAGTCATTGGTGGTGAGCAACTAAGCCCGCCTGTATATGGAAGAGTTTTCATTTATGTTGATGCCAAAGGTATCGACGGCATTTCTAGTAACTTGAAAGATAAGATAAGAAACTTTATAACACCAAGAATGCCGGTGGGAATATCCGTTGACATAGAAAATCCAAACTTCTTCTTCCTTGAAGTTGTTTCTGAGGCTATATATGACGGCAAGGTAACAAACAAGTCAAAAGCAAATATCACCAAAGCTGTTTATGACAATATTAAATCCTATGTGAATGAGAATGTAAGTGAATTTGGAATTACTTTTTATCATTCAAAAATGGAAAATGCTGTCAATAACTCAGACGGTGCTATTTTGTCTAACATGACAAGCGTTCGCATATACAGTGAGCATGAGCTTCTAGTTGGGATCAGAAACGATTTCATCATTAATTTCGGAATGGAATTGACTCCGATAAGCGATTATGCTTATAGAGCATTTGCATCTGAAAATCCAAATATGACAAATCTTCCAGATTTGAATAGAAACTCAAATAGCAGACCTCCCACAGTTTCTTCTAGCCCATTTACATATGGTGGTCTAGTTGCATATATTAGAGATAATGGTTCAGGAACATTACAAGTTGTTAGAAGCGTAGGTAATAGAGAAATAGTTATCAATAAAAATATTGGAACAGTTGATTATAAAACCGGAAGAGTTAGAATAAATAAGCTTATAACTCAGGGATATAATGGCTCTGGCGTTAAATTTTACGCAGTTCCTAAGAGTAGAGATTTCTCAATACCTAAAAATACATTACTTTCAATAAGAAATGAGGATTTGAGAGTAACCGCAAAAACTAATTAATGGATAATGAAATATGAACAAACATGATGTGTCTCAATATATAAGACAGCAATTCCCCACTGCTTATGAGGAAGGTGGAGAAGGTTTTATAGCATTCGTTGAAGCTTATTACGAATATTTGGATCAGAATCATTTCAAAAATAGAACTATGATTGAAAGTATTGATCTAGACACAACACTAGATGAGTTCGTAGTTCATTTCAAAGAAACATATCTAAAGGATTTTCCGTTTGTCGCCGCGACAGATAGAAAGTTCATGATTAAGCATATCTTGGATTTTTATAAATCAAAGGGTAGCTCATTATCTACAGAATTGCTAATTCGTATGCTATACGGAGAAGATTCATCTGTTAACCTTCCATCAAAAGATATTTTAAGAGCATCCAGTTCTGATTGGACCGAGCCTGAATATATCGAAGTATCCAGAAGCGATAGAACTATAAGTTTCTTGGATAAAGAAGTTGTAGGTTCAAAATCAAAAGCTAAGGCTACCGTAGAGGGCATTGTTACCAAAAGGGTTAACGGAAAATATATTGACGTTGTTTATATTGATAATGTCAAAGGAAACTTTATCAAAGACGAATTCATAACTGATGATGGTAATTTGAGAAATGCTCCTATCATTGTTGGTTCTTTGACCGCAGTCAACATCTCAAATGGTGGTAGAAATAACAAGGTCGGTGACATATTTAATGTTATTGGCGCTAACGGTGAAAGAGGAAAGGTCCGCGTTTCTGAAATAGTCGGTGCTACCGGTAGGGTAGACTTTTCTATTGTTGACGGTGGTTTCGGTTATACCTCCAACGCTGATACTGATGTTTATATATCAGACGCAATTCTTCAAGTTAAAAATGAAGACATGCTATTTGAAAAGTTTGATGAAGTCAGACAGCACAGCGAAACTCTTGACCTAATATCTTTTGAACAAACAGCCAATGTGATAACCATAGGTGATACTATGGTCGGAGTAACATCATCTGGTTCAGTTATAGCTAATGGCGTCGTTACTTCTATTACAGACGGCGGCGACGGGACCGGAAAAGTAAAACTTTTGGTCAAAGAAGGCACTTTCGACACTCAAAGAAGACTTACAGTTAATGGTGGAAATACCGCCAGCTTCACCGTGGGCGACATTGTGACCGAGGAATCTTTTGCAACAATAGAAGTTTCAAGCAACACAATTCCTCTTGTGGTCGGTCAGAGATTAGAGCAATCCAGAGAAATACAATTGCAGGCAAAGACAGGCACACTTGTTCTTACTACTGCTGTTGCTAACACATTTTCAGCCGGTGAAGTCGTCACATGCGCGGATGATTCTGGAAATACTATAATAAGCGGTAAAGTGGTTGTAGCGTCTTCACCAACCACTTTAAAGCTAAATTCAATTGTTACATATCGCGCACCCAATACATTTGTAACAGGAAGAACAGTTTTGGGCGTGACTTCTAATGTTACAGCTACCGTAAGCAGCTACACATCAAATCCAATTCCTCCTGTATATTCTGACAAATCTTACGGAATAATCACAAATATTGCAGGCAACCAAGTCTCTCTAGCTGGAATGTGGGGAGAATTTGATAGCTCCACAAGCGCATTTATATTTGCAAACAGCACGTCAACATCTGTTGCCGGTGGTTGCTACATCAATACTGTAACTTATACCGAAAGAGGCGCAATAGGTAAAATAGCATCTAAGACTGCCACAACTTTGAACCTACAAGGGGTCAGAGGGGATTTCAATGTTGGAAACAAGGTAAAGTCTAAAAAATCAATAGACGTAAGAAATATAACCGCTGTGAGCGACGTTGGAGCGGCTGACGTTAGATTGAACGGAAACGTCAGTTTAACATCCGTTATTTCATTAGTTGCAAATACTTCCGCAACAGGTAAAGTAATAGGCCAAAATACATCTTCCGTTGGCGTATGGGGTAATACAAATCCGTTTATGTCCTCTGGTGATATTAGCGTTCCAAACACATCCAGAGTTATAGATGCTCTTACAACATCTGATACAAACTTGGTGACTATCCGTGTAACATCACCACACGGCTATTCTCAGAACGATTCTGTTATCATAAACATTGATTTGCAGCAAAATAGTGAAGTCAAGAAAATATACGGCCTTTATACCGTAGTTTCCATTGTAAACTCTACCACATTCAGAGTTCAAATGGATGAACAATATGGTAATATAATAAGAATGGGTAACTTCCAGTTCTTTACTTCAACTGTTAACAAAACAGTCGTCATACCAATATATGTTGAAAGAAAAAGCGGCGAGAATTTCAACAAAGAAGTTTATGGTGTTTCAAGTGGTTCTGATGCCAATTTTAACGTAGGATCATTGGAAGGCGAGGAAACAGTCTTCATCAATACTGACTTTGTGGGCGATGAAAACATTGTCGGCGTGGATTATCTTGACATTAGACTAGACGGTTCTCAATCTGGTATCGGATTCGTCGGTGCAATAAACGTGGTTGACGGTGGCACACAATACGCAAACGGGGCGCAGCTTACTTTCACAGGCGGCGGTTACGGAAGCGGCGAACCAGAAATAGTTGCAATTGGTAGTGTAATGACAAACTCCAATGGCGCTATAATAGATGTTAATATTTCAAACATGGGTCAGGGTTATTATTCAGCGCCAACTATAACATTGCCTGCAACCTCTGGAACACCCGCTACCTTGGTTCCATTAATGGAATTTGGATATGGTTTCCCTAAACTACCCACTGGTGGTCACGAAAACATGCTTGAAGACCTGTTTACTTCAAAAGAAATGACAATTGGTAAAATTTCTACCTTGAGCAACATCAACCCCGGTATTAACTACAACGCAAACCCATACGTATTAGTATATAATTCATATATTGCTGGTTTCCAAAGAACAGATAGAATTGTTGTTTCATCCGAAGGTGAGACAATGTTCATTGTTGGAGAAATAGTATCACAACAAATACCCGGAAGCGGCGGCGCGATAATTTCACCTAAAGGTTACGTGTCATCTATCCAAGGCACAACGGTATATATTAAAAGAATGTCATTTAACACCAGCTTTGCAGCGGGAATACCGTTGGTTGGACAAACATCTTCTGCTATAAGATATGTTCAAACTGTAGAAGAATTATCCGGTGGCATGGTGTTGGGTGACAACGCTATCATAAATGCTACAACAATTGCGGCAGATGGTATTGCAACAGAGCTTGAAGTTATAGATTCTGGTTTTGGATATGAGCATATGCAAAACGTTTCAATATTCAATTCAAGTAGTCCGTTCATCATGACCGGGACCGCTGTAGTTTCACGTCACGGTAAATCAGAGGGTTCATGGAAATCTCAGGTTTCTCAGTTGGATGGAAATTCCAGAATACATGACAACAATTACTACCAAGAGTTTTCTTATGAAGTAATTGCTGGCCGTTCTATGGACACCTATAAAGACGTGTTGAAAAAGATCACACACGTCGCTGGAACCAAGATGTTTGGTAAAGTTGAAAAGAACTCATTCTTGGATACAAGAATTAAAAATACTCAAGCAAACATTAGCAGAGGCGTGGACAACTATTCAACCGTTTCCAACAAGCTTATAACTGAGATATTCAATAACAACGAAAGAGGCGTAGTTCTCTGGCCGTCATATGAAAATTGGTTCTCAGATGTTACAGGCACCGAGAAAATAGTTAAATCAAACGAAAAAATTGTTTCATGGAGAAGCGCAAGAAAAGAAAACACAACCAAGAGGAAAAACCTGTTGGTGTGGACAAATGATTATGACATGAGCGCATGGGTCAAGTCTGGTGTTACAATGACTAAAGTCGCTGACGGCACCGAGTTTAGATTGACAAGCACTAACGTTCAGCATTCATTGTCTTCTTCATTCAAAACAAGAGCTAATGAAAAATATACGTTCTCAGGTTTTGTCAAAGTTTCAAACCATAGCAGAATAACAGTAATGATTCGTGGTTCTATTACTAGCGGTTACATAACCTTCAACGTTTCAACTGGCGCTATTGTTGCCAGAAGTGGCGGTTATGAAGGTGCAATAGAAGTTGTTTCCAATGGTTTCTATAAAATAAGCTTGTTGGGAACAAGAGCCATTGCCAGCGAAGGAACAGCTTTTGTAGATATAATACTAAATAGCAACTCTGGCATCGGAGCAGAAACATTTAATGGTTCAACTATGCCAACCTCAGTTGTGACCATCAAAAACGTTCAGGTAGAAAATGGTCTTATTGTTTCTCCATATCAAAACGTGAGACACGGTGAAGAATGGGATGGTATCAGATATTATCAAAATAAAGGACAAGATTTCGCACCGATTTCTTCCAGAATGCCAATTTCTGGTATTAAAAACTATCTTCCAAACAGTGACAATTTTGAAACCAGTGAATGGATTTTGAATAAAATAAACTTGTCAGATGGCTCTAGAATTCTAGGAAAAGAGGGCTATTTAATCACATGTGGTCGTGATCTTCGTCCAGAAAAACATTCTTTGAAAAGATTTGTATCTACTCCATTAAGAACTATTGGTGCAGTTGTCAGAGCTAACACAACCATGAGATATGTATCTCTTTCACTAATCGGAAGAGAAGCCGTTTTTGATCTTTACACAAAAACAATTATCAGAAACAATTTCCAAGTCGCAGAGATAGTCGAAGAAGATAACTACATCATTATTGCGGTAAATGATTCTAATATTGAAACTGAAATCAAGCAAAACGACAGCGTGTTTGAGTTGACCTTGATGAACGGCCCAGACAATTCAAACAAAGAATTTGTAGGAAACCGTGACGTTAGTTTTGAGATTTTGAGAGTATTCGGATCAGTAGGCGTTATTAACGATATATTCGACGGATACACTCAAGAAAATACAAACATGTTTGATGTAAGCGATATAAACGAGAGAAGCATATTGTATGCGTCATTTGCGGATCAAAAGCAAAGATTGATATCTCCTGCATATGAAAACTTTAATGGTGATATCGTAGTTGGCGGCATAAATGGAACTTGGTTCAAGCCATATCTGAGAAACGCTAACTCATTCAACACTGTCACACCGCTTTCATATGAAATAATTAAAGCTATGGGCGGAATTATAGGAATGGTATTGATTGACAGAAATCTAACTGTAGAAGAGCAAAACAAGATAGTTGATTATCTAAAGTTGGGCGGTTCTAAGGGTAGATATTTTGAAGAAATTGCTCCTACTGTTTCAGGTATGTCATTGGGCGTAGCTACTAATGCGACAATATCAGCTAACACCATAACCAAAATATCTGATAGTGAAGCTATTGTTAGATTTAACGTTCCGAACGGGTTGTATAGAATTAGTTTTGATTATCAGACTTTGGTGGATAATATTTCTTCATTTGAATTGGTAGAAGTTGTCGGTAACGGTATCATCCGATCAGTCTCAGATATACCTAAATCTGTTGATGTTGGGACATTTGATGACTTCGTTCATATCGAGAATGGCAATTTTGGATTTTTAATTAAGTGTGCTGATAACGTAAGTTTGGTTAACATATCAAACTTGGCTGCTTATTTCTATAATGTTGCTTAAAAATACTTGGTTGGCTTATAAATAATCTTGAACATTTAGAAGCCAACCTATAGGATTATTAATGACAAGTATTGTAACTAAAGATATGCACGTGCATATGGCAGAACAATTTTACGAATCTTTGACAGAAGAGGCTAACACAATATACTATGTGGTAGCCTCAAAATCAACTGAATTTGATTCCGATCTAGAACCGCCCACTCCATCAAATTCAACCTATGGCACTCTATATCAAATATATGACGAGATGATTTTTGGAAAACATGTTTCCCAAAATGATGTTTCGCATATGGTGAGATATGTTCCTTGGGAAAGCGGCGTAACATATGATATGTATGACGACAAGGACGAATTTCTTTTTGAAAAAGATTTCTTTGTGGTATCAATAGAGCCATCCGGCGATCACTCTATATTCAAGTGCATATATAATGGCAAAAAAGTTAAGGGCGATGTTGAAGTAGTCCCGAAGACGTTTGACCAACCATTGTCAACAGAAACACATGCAGGCGATAATTATTACAGAACTGCGGATGGTTATGTTTGGAAATTGATGTGCGTCATCAATAGAAACGAGTTTGAAAAATTCGCTACCAAAGAATTCATGCCGGTTAAAGTCGATCCAGCCATAAGCGGTGCCGCAATAGACGGTGCCATCGAACACATTCTTGTAGAAAATTCTGGTTCTTCTTATAACGCATATGCTTTTGGTTCTATAAAACAATCAGCCGTTGCAGGTAATAACATGATATTTGCCTTGCAAACCGACGAATTAAATGATATACTTACATTTGACGTTCTGATGAGAACCGGAGCTTTTGTTAGCAACCACAACCAAACAGAAAGAAAAAAGTTCTTTTTCAGATTGAATAACAACACCTTTTGGTCTGTGGACGGCGTTCCTGTCACAGCAGAATATTACCATGTAAACAACACTATAGTTCGCGTTATCATGTCAAACTCTGTTAAGTATGATTATAACGTTGTGAGCTTGTTCCAAACAAATAACAACTTGCCAACAGGGACAGTTGTAGCAGAAGGTGAAATATCAGCTATCAGAAGAGACTTGATACCAACTCTTTCAAGTAACTCTGACTTCTATACAAACTCAAGTTTTTATATAAGAAGTGGAACAGGCGCAGGAAATCTAAGATATATTGTTGATTATATCGTTGTAGGTAATGATAGAAGAGTATTACTTGACAGGCCATTTCCAGTATTGCCAGATTCTACTTCCAGATTTGAAATTGGTCCTAGAGTATTGATAAGAGGCGACGGGACTAGCACAGACGGAACCAGAAGTGCATCCGCTATCGCAATTATGGAAGAAAGCTCCAATACCATACATTCAATAGAAATTATTGATCCGGGTAAGGCATACACATATGCCAACGTGGAAATACTTTCAAATACTGGCTATGTTGATTCTCAAAATAACAACATAATAGCAAACACTGCTCAAACCAGAGTAATCATTTCACCCAAAGGTGGTCATGGTAAATCACCAATCAAAGAATTGGGTGGAAAATACATATGCGTTTCTGCTGAATTTGACAATGCTTCCAACAGCAAGATACCATCCCAAAACGACTATAGATCAGTTGCAATTTTGAAAGACCCACTATTTAATAGATTAAGCCTTACACTTGACAGCAACTCACTCTTGTTCAACGATGGAGAAACTGTTGTTCAATTTAGAGGCGGTGCTACTGGCGAAGTATATAATCGTTCTGGAAACACATTGACTTTGAAAAATATCAGAGGCTTCTTCAATAGCGGTGAAGAAATTACTACTGTAAGAGGCGTCAACGATGTTACCGCAGAGATATTAAATCTTGATAAAAATTATGATGTTGCCGATCAACGCTCTAGATTTGCTATAAATATGACTAACATGGGTTCACTAGGAACCGGCTTTTTGTTGGATGAATTTGTTAGACAACCGGATACTAATGCTGTAGGCTATGTTCATGCTATAACTGATACTAGAATAGATTTGGTTCAGGTCAGAGGAACATGGAATACATCTGATGATTCTACTGGATATATTGCAAGCATGGTTGGTGATGTTTCAGGCGCGTCCGCGAAAATAACCGCAGTTGAACCGGGAGATTTTGTTGACAATTCTGGCGAGTTTTTGTATGTTGAGCATTTTACTCCTATACAACGAATGGAAGACCAAAAAGAGCAAATAAAAATAGTAATGGAATTTTAAAGGTAATAAAATGGGATTAAACACTGACTTAAATGCTGCTCCATACTTCAATGATTATGATGAAGATAAGAACTATCATCACATATTGTTCAAGCCAAATGTTGCTATTCAAGCAAGAGAACTTACACAATTACAATCTATTCTTCAACAGCAAGTAGAGCGTTTTGGTGATAATATTCTTCAAAAAGGAACCATCGTAAAAGGTGGCAACTTCTTTGACTTTAAAAATCTTCCATACGTAAAAATTTCTGATAACTATGTTAATGTCAATGCTGTTAACATGAAGAGCTTTGATGGTGCATCATTAAGGGGTGTTAACTCAGGTGTTACTGCTATTGTTAGAACATTCGTTGAAGGAAGTTCAAGCATGGCTCCAAACCTGAATACTCTATATGTCAAATATACCGGAAGCGGTCTAGACGGTAATGGCAGAGATATTAAAAACTTCATCCCCGGTGAGGTTTTGGAAGTTTCTATTGGAAATATCGTTCAGCCTGACATTTCAGTTTCAGTAGTTTCTTTTGGCGTCGATCCAAACCCAATCGGTTTTGGTTACGCAGTTTCATGCGGTGACGGTGTTATTTACCAGAAGGGCCACTTTGTAAGATTTGAAAATCAAATTACAGTAATATCAAAATACGACAACAAACCAGATGGCGTTGTAGTAGGTTTTATTACAGAAGAAGAAATAATAACAGCAGAGGATGACAACTCATTATACAATAACTCCGGTGGTTTTATTAACCAAAATACACCGGGCGCAGACAGAATGAAGTTGACCCCGAAGCTGATTGTATATCTAAAAGAAGATGCTATAAATGACGAGAATTTCTTGTCAATTCAAGAATACCAAGAAGGTCGTCTTGTTAGAAGAAATGTGGAAACACAATTCAACTCCATTTCAAAAGAATTGGAGAAAAGAACATTTGACGAATCAGGTAACTATAGCGTAACTGGATACAACATAACAATGGGTGATGAGGATGACAAGAGCAAACTAGAATTGCGCGTCAGCCCCGGCATTTCTTATGTTAACGGTAAAAGAGTGGAAACTGTAGGTCGTTACGATGTTGAAATAGACAAAGCTACAGAATTTAGCTCAGTATACAACCAAGACATTCTTGCCAACTACGGTAATTTCATCTATGTTAATAACGTAGTGGGCGCATTCCCTCTAGATGAACTTAAAACCGTAAACCTTAGAAGTGAACCACAAATAGCGAGTTCTATAGTTGGCTTTACACCAGCAGGAACAGTCATAGGAACCGCCAGAGTTCTATCATATGATATGGAAAGCAACAATCTCTATAGAGTTTATTTGTTTGATATCAAAATGACAGGCACTAACGTATTTTCTTCTGTAAGATCAATTCACTCTACAGAAGCAGGATTTGTTGGTTTCGGAAACGTAATTCTTGAATCTTCAAGAGCGGTCCTTAAAGATACCAATTTCAGAAGTTTGATATTCCCTCTAGGTCATAGTGCCGTCAAAGAAGTTATTACTGACAATACTGATTATGTTTACAGAAAAAGAACAAACATTTCTGTCGGCACAACTGGTTCATTCACAATAACTGCTTCTGGTGACGAATCATTCCCCTACAGCGCGGGTTCTGCTCTAACATCTGATTCAATCAGAGATATAATTGCGACTAACGCGACCACTGGTGTAAGATATAATATAACTTCTGCATCTGTCGATCCTTCTGGCACAGTTCTAACATTGAATATCGGTGCATTGGGTTCAAGCCAATCAGTCAACGTTGTATACAACATCAAAAAATTGAAAGTTAGACCTACCGGTAAAATACTTAAAACAGTATACCTTAGAATTAACGCAAACAACCACGTCACAGGACCATACTCATTGGGATGGCCTGACGTTCATTCCATTGAAGGAATATGGAGAGGCGCTAACTCTACATTTACTGAAAACTCAACCGGCTTGACAAACGTCACATCAAACTTTACTTTGCATAGAAATGACAATGATATGTATTATGGCATATCCTTCATAAAGAAGAAAAATGCATATACCATAGCAAATACTGACAGATTCCTTGTCAAAGCTAAAGTTTTTGTCAAAGAAACCACCGGTTCATTCTCACAATCTTTCTTCTGTGTCAACAGCTATCCGGTTGATGATAACAGTGAAGTATTGCCGAACGACAAGATAAGAACAGAGCATATTCCAAATGATCTAAGAGATGTAATTGATTTCAGACCGTATGCTGCAAATACTGCAAACTATGCAGAAAGTGCAACCTCTGGTGTTTCAACGCAAACATCTACCAACTTGATGAATACCTTGAATTTCCAAGGCAATATGTTCATGGCTGCTCCAAATAGATCAGTTGAAACTTCTTATAGCTACTACTTGGCTAGAAGAGACAGACTTATTATAAATGACAAAGGTGAATTTTCTGTTATAAAAGGCGAAAACTCTGTAAATCCGACCTACCCACAAGAGCCAGCAAGATCAATGACTGTTGCAAGAATAACTGTTCCTGCATTCCCTTCATTGTCTCCTTCTGTTGCTTCTAGAAGTGGATACCCTGAATATGGTGTAAAGGTTGACATGGACAATAACAGACGTTATACCATGAGCGACATTCAAAGAATAGAAGATAGAATTGGAAATATAGAATATTATACAATTCTTAACGCTTTGGAAAAAAGCGCAGAAGATATGGTTATCCAAGATAGCGACGGTCTAAACCGCTTTAAGAATGGTATATTCGTAGATAACTTTGATAATATGCTAACCTGTGAAGTAAAAGACCCAGATTTCTCCGCATCGGTCGATTCTGGCGAATCTGCACTATACCCAAGATTTAGAGCATATAATTTGGAATTTGCAACACCTACTACTTCTGGTGGAACAGTTCTTAACAACAATACCGTTGCGTCAATGCGTTTCAACAATGTCATAATGGAGCAACAAACATTTGCCACAAAATATAGAAGCTGCGTTACTGACTTCTATAGCTTTGAAGGCGTTGGTGTTTGCTATCCAGAATATGATAACGGATATGACGAAACATATGCACCAGATATTAACATAAACATAGACTTGGCTGGTGCATTCACAGAATTCACATCCGCGCTGAGTGAGTTTGTCCCTCTTACAACCAAGAATGTCAAAACTTTGACAAACTCTACAAATTTGGGAACAACCACCACAACAAATACTGTTAATAGCAGAGCAACTAGAACAAGCACTACCACTGTTACTTCTACCACTAAAACAGAAGTCACAAATAAAACAACTACAAATACATCTAGCTTGCAACAAAAATCTACAACTAATACAGACAAGGTTGGGGATTTCATCACCAATATGTCCATAAGCCCATTCTTGAGAGCTAATGAAATTAGAGTTGCCTTTGCCGGATTAAGACCAAATACTCGCTTCTGGGTATGGTTTGACGGCAAGCCAATAACTGATAGATGCGCTATGGCGTCATTTAGAAGCGATGATAGAGATAATGTTGCAAGAATAATTAGAACAGCAAAATGGGGAACAACCATTAAATCAGATGCAAGTGGTGAACTTGTTTTCATGATTGATTTGCCGGGCGAGACTTTCTATGTCGGTGACAGAGAAATCCTAGTAATGGATGTTGATAGCATTATTTCAAATGATGCCGCAACATCTACTGGTGTTGTTACTTACAGAGGCTTCAACTTTAGTGTTGAAAAAACTGGCCTAGAAATGTCAACCAGAACTCCAACATTCGATGTTGCTAAAACTAGAAATGTTTCTGTAAACAAGAAAATTGTAACTACTCAGCAAGTGACTAAAACAACTGCGGCGTTCGATCCTATTGCACAGACATTTGTTGTAGACGAATCATACACCAATAGCGACTCATTGATGATAACAAAGGTTGACGTTGCGTTCAATAGAAAAAGTGCCGATAAAGGTATAACATTGCAAGTTAGAAAAACTGTTAATGGATATCCTAGCGATGAGGTATTGCCTTTCGGTAGCGTAAGATTGAACCCATCCAGCGTTAATGTTTCAGCTAATGGGTCTGCATGGACTACTTTCACCTTCAAGTCACCGATTACATTGGCGGCAGGCGAGAGCTACTGTATTGTCCTTCTTCCAGATGGCAATTCACCTGATTATCTAATTTATTGTGCCAAAACAGGTCAAACCGACCTTAGAACTGGAACAAGAATTACATCTGACGTTAATTTGGGAACACTATTTACTTCCACAAATAACATGGCATGGACACCATACCAAGATGAAAACTTGACTTTCAGAATCTATAAAGCTCAATATACCGATAATAGTGGCGATTTGTTCTTCAACTTGAAAGATTATGAATTCTTCAATATTGGTTCATATACTGGTAAATTCAGAAGAGGCGAGACTGCATTTGTGGTTAAAGCCAACGCTGCTGGAACCATAAGCACAACAAATGGTTCTCCTGTCGTAACTGGAACCGGCACAAGCTTCACCAGCTTGTTTGCTCTAGGTGATTATATTGCAATTCATAACTCTACTTCTTCAACTTATGACGTTGCTAGAATTTCTGCTATTGCAAACAACACATCTATGACTTTGGATGAGGTTATGAAGGACAACAGAACAGGTAGAAACTATTTCAGAACTGTTGCGGGTAAAGTTGATTATTTCAACACCCAAGCACCTGAAAAATTGTTCTTGAAAGATTCTAATGCCAAAGACGGCACCGTTTTTGCTAACGGAGATACTGTCAGAGGCGAATCAAGCAACGCTACTGCTGTTATTTCAAATATCTCAAATCTTCCTATCAGTCATTATCAGGCTAATATATACAGAACAAACTTTGATAATACTGAAACAAGATTGTTCTTGGATACGCAGACAAACGTAAGCGGAACCAGAAGCGTAGTCAACTTGGTAAATGAATTTGGTGAAAATAACAGACTAGGTAATATGCCAACTGTCGTTAAGAGTAGAAGCAGAGAAATAACCGAAGACAACGGTGCAAGATCATTGAGATTTAGAGTAAATCTTTCAATGAGCGGTTCAGGTCCATACTATGTATCGCCTATCGTTGACTATGATATTTCCGGTGTTACCTTGTTTGAATATTTAATAAATCCAACAAGCACTGCGGTTGCTGCCAGTGAAAGGTTCTCAGGCGGCGATTCCATGACTAAGCATATTTCCAAAAAGGTTACATTGCGAGATGGTTTGGATGCAGAAGACTTGAAAGTTTGGCTAACTGCGTATAGACCACCAGAGACAGAAATTTCTGTTTATGTTAAGTTTATATCCGACATTGACCAAACTCCATTGTCAGAAATTCCTTGGACTAGATTGAATATAAGAGACAACCAAAATCTAAGATCATCTACAACCAATTTGGAAGATTATCGTGAGATTGAATTTAGTCTTGGAAGCACAAACCTTGGAAATAACGGCGGTGCTTTCTTGAACAACGGAGATTTCAGATATCTTGGCAGAAGTGGTGAAGTCTACGAGAACTACAAGCATTTCATAATAAAAATAGTTATGAACAGCACAGGACAGCACAGGATACCTAAAGTCAAAGATATTCGCGCCATCGCACTAACTTAAAAAATGGGGGTTCAGCCCCCATTTTTGATTCTGTGGCTTATAAATAATCAGACATGTAATAACAATAATTTAGGACTATACTATGCCATTAGAGACTGATCTAAATGTTCAACCATACCTTAATGATTATGACGAAGAAAAGAATTATCACAAAATTCTTTTCAAAGAATCAAACCAATTACAAAGCAGAGAGTTAAACCAACTACAACAAATCCTTCAAGGTCAAATTGAAAGATTTGGTGAAACTGTATTGGAAAGAGGTTCTATCGTTCAAGGTGGTAACTTTTACGATTATAAAAAGTTGGCTTATGTTAAAATATCAGATAACAACACCAATAAACAGCCGATAGTAATTGAAAACTATAACGGTGCAACTCTTCGCGGTGAAAATAGCGGAGTTATGGCTATAGTAATTACTAATGTTTCTGGTTACGAATCAAAATCACCAGACCTTAACACACTATATGTCAGATATACACAAACAGGTCAGGACGCATTCGGAACAGACATTAAAAGATTTATTCCCGGTGAAACTCTGATAGCATATAAAAACAACGAAAGAGTTCCTGAACTAGATGTTAACGTTGCAACTTTTGGTGTAGATTCCAATCCACTAGGTGACGGTTATGGCGTTTCTTGTGGAGAAGGTATTTTATTTCAAAAAGGATATTTCACTCAGTTTGGGCAGCAAATTGTCATAGTTTCAAAATACAATACTAATCCTCACAGAGTGAGTGTTGGTTTTGTTACAGAAGAAACAATTACCAACTTTAACGCAGATGTGTCTTTAAGAGACAATGCAATTGGTAGCAGAAACTTCAACGCTCCGGGTGCAGATAGAATAAAATTGACACCAACTCTTGTTGTTTACAGCAAAGAGCAAGCTGATGAAGATGACAATTTCCTTCCAATTCAAGAATATGAAAACGGTCTTCTGGTTAGCAAGCGCACTGGAACATCTTTTAGCGAATCATTGACTAAATCCATATCCAACAGAACATACGAAGAATCAGGCAACTATACTATAATCGGGCATGTCCCGCAAATAGTTTCTGCGCCGGGATCGGACAATACCCCCGCATTGGTAATAAATCCGGGTGTGTCTTATGTTAATGGAAGACGAGTAGAAACAATCGAAAAAATATATATTGATTTGAATGCCGTCACAGATAATGATGGAAATCAAATTGGTCAAATAAGCACTGCAATGGGCGGATACGTAAACTGCGGTGTTGTTCTAGGTAATGCCGCATTGGCAGAATCCAAAGCTTTAGTGAATTTGAGAGATGCAGTTCAGGTCAACGTCAACTCCCCTCTTGGCTCTGTCATAGGGACAGCAAATTATATTCAATACGAAAATGTTGAAAATGGAAACAAGCGCCTGTATCTAACAAACATAAGAATGAATACTGGAAGAAGTTTTTCAGAAACTAGAAGTCTAGAAACACCCACTTTCTTGGCTAACTTGATTTTGGAATCTGGAAAAGCTGTATATAAAGAAGCATCCAAGTCATCATTACTATTCAGAGCAAATGCCAGTGATATTAGCAATATTACTCTTCCTGTTTCATACCAATCTTATATGACAGGATTGTTCACTGCCAGCGGCGCAGGAACAATATCAACTACTTTGCAAGCAGGGTTTTCTTTCCCATATGAAAATGGGGCAACATTGAGCGATGCTCAGTTGAGAGAAATAACAATAATAGGAGAAACTGCCCCACAAACCGGAACCCCAACCTACGGTTCCGTGTCGAGTGATGGTGCGACTTTGACATTAAACGTTACTCAAATTTATGATGCTGGTGCAGCGGTCAACGCTCTTATTCCAGTTGTCGTCACTTTGAATAATATAGAAACAAAAACACTGTCAACAGTTTATATGAAAATAAACCCTAATGGTATGGCTAACAACACAGCTTTCTTCTTGGGATGGCCTGACGTTCATTCTATTGAAGGAATATGGAGAGGCGCTAACACCACATTCACTGAAAACTCAACCGGCTTGACAAATGTCACCGATAAATTTGTTTTGGATAAAAATAAGACTCCAACATATTATGGAACATCTTTAATAAGAAAGAAAACTGGATATACCATAACAAACTCTGATAGATTTCTGGTTAAAGCAAAAGTATTCAGAAGAGTTGCGCCTAATTTGAAGACATTCTCTGCGATCACTAGCTATCCTATTAATGATACCATAACAACTTTACCGGCCACTAGCATTAGAAGCAATGAATTGGACGAGGATACCAGAACATCTTTCGATTTCAGATTGTATGTGTCCAATGCTGCGGCGTATTCCACGACTGCGGGTTCCGCTACTATTGCCACAAGCGCATCACAATTGAATGGAACAACCATAGAAAATAGTATGGTTTTGCCTAAAGTAAATTCTACTATCAATCTAGGGTTTGAATATAAATTCCCAAGAATTGATAGCTTGATTATAAATGAAAAAGGCAATTTCTCAGTAAGAAGAGGCGTTCCATCTGAAAATCCAAAAGCTCCATATGTAGATGGAAAGAACATGGTTATTGCCAATGTTTATATCCCTACCGGCACTCTTATGATGCCAAATACAGCTAAAAGATTGGGTATGGATGATAAGATAATAACCATAAATTCAAATATGAATAGACGCTATACGATGAGAGACATTGATCGTATCAATGAAAGAGTTAACAATATTGAATACTACGCCATACTTTCAGCACTTGAAATGGAAACTGAAAACATGGTTGTCAAGGGTGCAGATGGTCTTGATAGATTTAAGAATGGTATATTCGTTGATAATTTCGAGACAATGCTTACTTGCGATGTTAAAAATCCAGATTTTGCTGCATCAGTAGATGCCAGCGATGCATTGCTATATCCTGCGTTTAAAGCATATAACTTGGATTTGGAAATTGATAGTTTTAGCAGCAGCATCGAAGTGAATACAAACGGCGCGGCTTCTTTGAAATACAGAAGCGTCCTTCTGGATCAGCAACCAGTTGCGACAAAGTTCAGAAATTGCGTAACAGATTTTTATAATTTTACTGGAACAGGTTACATACATCCTGAATACGATTTTGGTTACGACGAAACTGTAGCTCCAACTATTAATAAAACAATTGACATGGTTGGTGCCTTTACTGAATTTACAGATAGGCTAAATGAGTTTGTTCCACTTAAAACTTCAACATCCACAACTACAAATAATAGCAAAGTAATTGATGTTAAGAAAAATACAAACACAACTACCAGTGTAAGTAACACTCGTTCCACTAGCACTACTACTGTGACTAGCACAACCAGAACAACTACAACTACTCAAAATACTGCTAAAACTGTAACAAATACAAAAGAATTGGTTAATACCGGAACTAAGACAACCACTCAAAATGTCGGTAGTTTCATAACTGATGTTCAGTTCAGCCCGTATTTGAGAGAACAATTGCTGAGAGTAGTGTTCTTTGGATTAAGACCAAATACAAGATTCTGGGCTTGGTTCGATAAACAACCAGTTAATGAATGGTGTGCGCCTGCCATAATGGAAGGTGACGACATTACAAAAGTAAAAAGAATTGGTGCATTTGGAAGTGCGCTAAGGTCCGATTCAAATGGTGAATTGGCTATAGTATTTTCTATTCCTAAATCAAAATTCTTTGTCGGTGACAGGGAGTTTATCGTGATCGACGTTGACGCAATGAATTCTGCGGACTCTGCAACTTCTAGATCATTGGTTACATTTAGAGGGTTTAACTACAGCATAGAAAAAACTGGTTTGGAAGTATCAACCAGAATACCTACATTTGATGTTGCAAAAGCGAGAAGTGTTTCTACCTCAGTAACAACTTCTAGAAATACTACAGTAAATACCACATCCACCAGCACCACAAGAGTTATTCCTGTAGTTGATGAAAGAGCGATATGGGGTGGTGACGGCGAAGGTCAAGACCCAATTTCTCAAACCTTCACTGTTCCTTCTACTTTAACAGATTATCAAAATATAATGATAACTCATGTTGAAATACCGTTCAAAAAGAAGAGTAACAACAGAGGCATTACTTTGCAACTAAGAAAAACTGAAAACGGTTTTCCGGGTTCAGAGGTATTGGCGTTCGGTTCAGTTCGCGTCCCAAGCAGTTCAGTTTCAGTTTCTAATGATGGTTCTGCTTACACCACATTTAAATTCAAGTCACCAGTATCTTTGAGTGCAGGCGAAAGCTACTGTATCGTATTGATGCCAGATGCAAACTCTCCTGACTATCAGGTATTTTGTGCAAAAACTGGTGAAATAGATTTGAGAACCGGAAACCGTGTTACATTCGATATTCACTCTGGAACACTCTTTACTTCAACAAATAACATGGCATGGACTCCTTATCAAGATGAGAACATGGCATTCAAGATATACAGAGCCGAATATACTGAAAAGAATGGAACAGTAAATCTTAGAACCAAAAACTATGAATTTTTCAATTTGACCTCTCATGTTGGTGATTTCAAAAGAGGCGAAACTGCGTTTGTCATAAATACCTTCCTTGAAGGAAGTTTGACAACCACATCTGGTTCTAATGTTGTTACTGCAAGCGGTATAGATTTAAGAAATATTTTCAAAGCTGGCGACCATGTTGCAATTTATAACAGAACAAATGATACTCATGATGTGTCAAGAGTTTCTTCTGTTATTAGTGCAACGTCAATGGCGCTGGATGAATACATGACCTTAGACATGACAGGCAGACAGTTCTTCAAGACTTTAGTTGGCACTGTAGATTATTTCAATAAAAAAGAACCTGTAAGATTATTCTTGAAAGATTCTGTTGCAAAATCCAATATGGTATTCCAAGCAGGCCAAGCTATCAAGGGCGAAAGAAGTAATGCGGCGGCTATAATAGACGAGGTAATATCTCTTCCTCTAAGCTATTATCAGGCAGATATTCCAAAATTGGATTTAGTCAATACTTCAACAAAATTGGATTTGATTAGACAGACAAACTCATCTGGCAGCATATCATCTATACAATCTTCACAACTGTTTGGTGACAATAACAGATTGTCTAACATGGACACAGTTATCAAAAGTAGAAGTCTTGAACTATCTCAAAACAATGGTGCAAGATCATTCGTATTGAGAACAACTCTATCTCTTGACGGCAATTCTCCATATACCGTTTCTCCTGCAATAGATCATTCTATTTCTGGTATAACAGCTTATGAGTATTTAATAAATGATTATACTGATGAAGTTTCTGAGAGCGAACATGGTGAAGATGGATTGTCACAATCTAAATATATTTCGAAGGTAATCAACCTTAGAGAAGGTTTTGATGCCGAAGATTTGAACCTGTGGTTGACTGCATACAAACCAGCGAATACTGAAATAAATGTTTATGTCAAATTCATTTCAGAAATTGATAACAGAGCGCCCACCGATATAGCATGGACTAAATTGGTATTGCAAGACAGTAGATCATTTAGATCATCATCTACAAATACAAATGACTTCAAAGAATACGCATATAAAATACCTGTAGGCGGAAGTGAAAGTTCAATTGGAGCGTTCATAGATGAGGCTGGAAACTTCAAATACTACAATGCTGACGGCGGATTGTATGATAATTACAAACAGTTTATTGTAAAAATTATCATAAATTCCAAAGGTCAGAATTTTATACCAACAGTGAAAGACGTAAGGGCTATAGCATTAACATGAATAATACAAGTTTAATACGAGAACAAGCATCCAAAGCCTTACTTAATACAGATAGTAAGGCTTTGGAAGAATATAAGTTTAAGAAAAAATTATTACGAGATATAAATACTTTGAAAGAGCAAGTAGATGGTTTGCAGCGAGAGAATGCTGAACTTAAAAATAGGCTCGACAGGATAGAGAACAAATTATAAAATAGGGGCTAATTTATATGTCAAAACCCATTTATGTTGGTGCTAATGTGTCAACCACTGACACATTTAGTCAATGGTTGTCCAGAACAAATCAAATTATATTCGATATGGGAACGACTGTAGTAACTACAGCAAACGTCCTACAACCAAATACAACTAACGGTGCGTTGACTGCCGGTAACGCGCACGTAGCGGGTGTTTTTAGTGCAAACTCATTGGTGGCTACCTCTTCTTTGAGAGGCGGCACAGTAAGCACACCAGCTAACTTGGTGATAACATCAAATACAATATTTTCTCAGTCAGCATTGATTGCAATTCAAGCTAACACTGCTAACTTCAACGTTCAGGCTAACACCACAACTGTTAATGGAAACTTTGCAATGTCCAACACTGCAAAGACATTTACCGTTCATGCAAATAGCACAACTATTTCTCATGGCCCGTTCACCGTGTCTTCAAACTCAGCCTTTACCGGCGCATTTGTCGATGTTAATGGATCAAATCTTACAGTAACATCAAATACAAGCGTTTCAGCTACCACAATAAACATGGCAGGAAACGTAACCATAACTGGTGTGAACACAAATATTTATTCTACAAATATAAATCTTGGTGACGATGCCACAGATACCGTGTTTGCATTTGCTAGATTTGGAAGACACATAATCCCAACTGGAACAACTGTTGACATAGGAAATACTTCACTTAATTTTGGAAACGTTCACGCTACAAATGGTGTTTATTCAAATGACATGACCGTTGGTCGCGATACTACTACACAAAGAAATCTATTTGTTAATGGAACAGAAGCGAGAGTTCAAGGATTTGTTAACGCTAATGCTCTTTACTCTAGATCATCTGTAGAAAGAGGCATTTTCTATAACAACACTAGCTTGGTAGAAACATCTTCAAACTTCACATATCAAAATGGTAGAGTTTCAATACTAGGAACAAACGCGACATTTGAATCTTTCACAACTACAGGTGGTGGTAGCTTTGGTGGAACATTGAATGTTGGAAATACTGCAAACGTTGCGGTGGATGCAAATATAGGCCAAAATGCCAATACAAACAATTTGCGCGTAAGATCAATACCAGTGAACAGAATAGCATATACTGATGCAAACAGCGTCATGATATCCACTGCAAACTTGACCTACAACGGCACTCTTCTTGCAATAAACACTGCCTCCGATTCAACTACTGCATTTACTGTAAGAGGTTCCGGTTCTGTAACTGGCAACTGGAACGCAAACGGAGCTTTGACAGTAGGTTCAACTGCAACTATCGGTGCAAATACCACAATAAATGGTGCAGAGGTTAGAGTAACTGGATTTGTAAACGCTAACGCTCTATTCGCCCGTTCTGCTGTCAACAGAGGTTTGTTCTATTCAAATGCTGGGTCATTGGAGACTTCTGCAAACTTCATCTATAACGGTGGCACACTTAGCGTAAATGGAACAACTGCTGCGGCACTCGGTTTTACTACAACTGGTTCTGGTAGCTTTGGTGGTAGCGTTGACGTTGCTGCAAATACAAATATTGGTGTTGATGCCAATATTGCAGCTAATGCCAATACAAACAACTTGCGTGTAAGATCAATTCCGACAAACAGAATACCATACGCAAACGCTACAAACTTCATGGTTTCAAGTGCCAACCTTACATATAATGGAACATTGTTGGCCGTAACTGGCGCAAGCAATGTGACTTCCGTATTTACTGCTACTGGTTCTGCAACTGTCACAGGTGCGTTGACCGTAGGTGGAGCAACTGGTGTTGGCGGCGAATTGGCTGTTTCTGGGAATACTAACGTTCAAAGTAACATCAATATATCCTCTGGTGCAAATACCGATACTTTAAGAGTAAGAAGTTTGATTGCAAATAATGGTATTGCTGTAACTGACGGGACCACTGGAAATATTGTTTCAAGCGGAAACTTTACATTCAATAACCAGTCTTTGGTTGTAAATGGTGCAAATAGCTCTTCGATCACAATACAAACTAACGGCGACTTGATTGCTGGTGGTAGCGGTTCGTTCTTTAGAAATCTAGATGTTAATGGTAACACAGTCATTAACGGTGACTTGACTGTTAACGGTAGAACATTTATGGCTGCAAACAGCGCATTCACCATTCCTGCTGATTCTACAGTATCTAAGATAACTGTAACTCAAGAAATAGAAATGGCTAATACGGCTAGAGTCGCTGGTAATATAATGCCAAGAGTTAATAATCTAAATGATGTGGGTTCAGAGACTAGTATATATCGCTCAGTTTATGCAAACACATTTGTTGGTAATATTTCTTGGAATGGTGTTACTGATAGACCAAGCCCTGTATTGACCTTCGCTGGTGGTGATACTACTGGTAACGGAGCTATGACAAGTTTGGGTGGAGTTTCAATAGCATTAACCACTAGAAGTGCAAACAGCACTGCATCTGGTGTAGTTAATACTGCTGCACAAACTTTCTCTGGCGTAAAAACTTTTGCAAATACTATAACTGGCAGCATAAACGGAAACGCAAATACTGCAACCCGTTTCCAAACTGCAAGAACAATAAATGAAACTTCATTTGATGGTTCATCAAACATAACAATTGCTACTAGAGTTGTGACTGCAAATACCAATAGCAACATTTCTGCCCCAATGGCATTTGTCAACTCAGATATTGCGGCTACTAGCAATGGTTCAATTAGAGATATTGCATATGATTCCAGATTTACCTATCATCTAGAAACTGGCTCATTGAGAGTTATTGATGTTAACTCATCTTCTGATGCAAGAAAAAAATATAACATAAAAACCATTGAAAATTCTCTAAATAAGGTTAGCAGAATGAGAGGCGTCGAATATGACAGATTTGATACCGATCTTCATTATGTTGGTGTTATAGCTCAAGAAATGGAAGAAATTATTCCAGAAGTCGTTAATGAAGATGCCGATGGGTTCAAATATGTTTCATACGGCAACTTGGTTGGCGTTTTGATTGAGGCTATTAAAGACCTTAAAAATAAAGTAGATGTTCTAGAAGAAAAGTTGAAGGATCGCTAAATGGCATATGAAATTAGAGGCACGGTAATAGTTGACGACAATAGAAATATTGTTGGAGCAAACACATATAACGGCTATGTCCCGGTAAACCCAAATTTGACAATATCTGCTGGCAACGGTATGAACGGAGGCGGATCACTATCTTCAAACCTATCATTTACAATCAGAGCCGGTAATGGATTGATTGCAAACACTTCCGGTCTACACGTAGCGCCCGGCAATGGCTTAATTGCAAATAATACCAACTTGACAGTAGATACGGTCTATTTCAATGAGCGTTATACAAATTATGCAAACGTAAACAGCTTTTCAAATACTCAAACATTTGAACAAGCTATGGGTGCGACTGCGAACGCCCATTTTGCTTTCGCATACGGACATTCTCAGGGTGCATCACCAACCGATGCTCCAATTGCACAACAATCCAATGGTCTTTATTTAAAAAATCCTTGGAGATATAGCCAAATCCACTTCACCCCCGGCAACAGAATTTTTACAAGAAGTGACTCAGATTGGGCAGAATTGTGGCACTCAGGCAACTTGCCGAACCCTGCTTTAAATTCTACTATTATTGCTACTGGTAATGGTCTTTCTGGCGGTGGAAACTTAACCGCAAACAGAACATTGGCAGTTGTGGGTGGTGCAGGAATAGTTTCAAACGCATCCGGCGTTCACGTTGCTGCTGGTGATGGTCTAGCAGTAAACTCATCTTCATTATCTGTAGCAAATACTATTGCAAGAGTTACATATGTAGATAGCACAGCAAATACCATTGCTGGAAGAACTATCGCTACTGGAAACGGTTTGACAGGTGGTGGAAACTTAACTGCAAACAGAACATTGTCTGTAGTCGCTGGTGCTGGTTTGACTGCAAACTCAACTGGCGTTCACGTGGTTGCTGGCGCTGGTTTGGTAACAAATTCTACTCATGTTTATATCCAAACCGGAAACGGCATGACTGCAAACTCTACTCATTTGTTTGTAAATGCTGGTGACGGTATAGTTGTATCTTCTACCGGTGTTGCAGTTGACTCTACTGTAGTTAGAAATAATACAAGCCAAGTAATTAATGGTGATATTTCAGTAAGAGCTAACGAAAACGTTGCAACTACTCATATATGGATGCGTAACAATGACAGTTCTATCAGAGGATTGATCTATGCTGGCGCGGCAGATTCATCTATGATTATAAGACCATATAACTCAAATGGTCTAGGTGGAAGCTATAACTTCATATTTAACTCAAACGGAAGGTTTACAACTGCTTCTATATCCGGTGACGGTTCAGCGTTGACTTCACTTCCAGCCGAACAATTGACCGGAACTATAAATGACGCGAGAATTGCATCTACTATTGCAAGATCAGCAATAACAATATCTCCGGGTAATGGTCTTACCGGTGGTGGTAACTTAACTGCAAACAGAACATTGGCAGTAGGTCAAGGCAACGGTATTAGCGTAAACTCTACTGCGGTTTCTGTAAATGCTGGAAACGGCATGGCCTCAGAGTCAAGCGGAATTAGAGTAGTTGGTGGAAATGGTTTGGCAGTAAACACCACAGGCGTTCATGTCGTGACTTCTGGTGGCCTTAGCACAAACTCTACTCACGTATTTGTAAATACTGGAAACGGATTGACCAACAATACTACACATTTGTCTGTAGTGAGCGGTGATGGTGTTACATTTAATGCCAGCGGTGGAGTATCTGTAGATAGCTCTGTAGTCAGAACAGGATTGACAATAACAACTACTAACGGTTTGGCTGGCGGCGGAAACCTATCTTCAAACAGAACATTGTCTGTTGTAGCTGGTAACGGATTGCTTGCAAACTCTACCGGCGTCCATGTCAACACTGGACCGGGGCTTACTGCCAACGCAACTCATGTTTTTGTTAATACAATTGGTGTTGGTTTTATCATTGGTGGAACAGGGCTTGCCATAGATTTCGCAAGAGTAGTAGGAACTGGCAGAAACATTATTGCTGGTAATGGTCTTTCTGGCGGTGGCAACTTAACAAATGATAGAACTATTCATGTAAACCCCGGAACTGGATTGGTCACAAACTCCACCCACGTTTATATTCAAACTGGAAACGGTTTGGGTTCAAACTCTACACATTTGTTCGTAAATGCTGGTAACGGTCTTACTTCGGAAGCGGATGGTATCAGACTTGGAAACCCCGGTTCAATTACCGCTACTTCAACAAACTCAGTTTCATCATCAAGCCATACCCATGCCATAACAGAAGGCACAATTCGTTCGCTGATATCTGATGGGCCAGTTGGCGGTATTGGAACTTATGCAATGCTAAGACAAGACGGCGGTGCTACACAGAGAGGCGACACAAGGGCTGGTTCTGGTATGACATATTCAGCGTGTAGCGGTAGAACATCACATGACGGGTTCTTTGGTAGCTCACGTCCCGGTGGAACATGGATGTGTATGGGTGTGGCATCGGCCTATAGCGGTAACAATGACGGCGGCGGCAACACAACATTGTGGATGCGAGTATCATAAAAGAGGAATAAATTATGCAAGTAAAAAATATCAAACGTGTAACAGAGACAGAAATAACATGTGAAATTAAACATCCAAAATATGGATGGATTCCTTATACCGCAATGGCGAATAGCGGCGAAGAAGACATGGAAAAGATATGGCAAAAGTGCAATACTGAGGATTTGGAATATGACACAGAAATTCTTAGAAATAGATATCGTTCAGACATTATAGCAAAAATGGATTATGGTGTTTTTGCCTTAATATCTCAGTATACAGACAGAGAGCAATCTTTATTCGATACTAAAGTAATAGAAGCTGAAAAAGTTTTAGCTGGTGGAAAGTCTACATTATTAGAAACAGAGGCGAATATCAAAAAAATTACTGTTAAAAAATTGGCAGAAAATATTAAAAGCAAGAGTGACAAATATAGAGAAATGATAGTCAAGGTTGAGGCATCCAAGCCTATCGTTTATGAAGCATTTCAAAATCTAACCTCTTTGGAAGAAATAAACGCTACAAGAGATAAATACATGAAGTTAGCATTAGAAATCACTAATGCGGAATAAAACGGAAGGTAAATGAAATGGCACAACCAACTACCAGAGATGAATTTAAAGACTACTGTTTAAGAAAATTGGGTGCGCCAGTTATCAATATAGATATGTCTGATGAGCAGATTGAAGATCGTATTGATGAAGCAATTTCTTTTTGGAGAGATTATCATTATGATGGTAGTGAGTTGACATATTTCAAGCATCAACTTACAGAAGAAGATGTAACTAATGGTTATATTACCGTCCCAAGCGATGCAATTGGTGTAGTCAGAATATTCAATTTTGGTGGAAAATTTGCTGGATTGGGCGGCGGCATATTCAATGCTCAATACCAATTCATGCTGAACAATATTACAACTTTAAACTCTGGTGGTCTTAGTGATTACTATGCCATGAGAACCAACCTTTCATTGATTGAAGAAGTTTTGGTTGGTATGCCTATCATAAGATTCAATCGCCATTCAAATAAATTACATTTGGATAGTAGTGCCGGTAAATTGGTGGTTGGTCAATATATCATCATTGAAGGTTATGCGACAGTAGAAACCGCAGATGTTTGGTCAGACAGATGGCTTCAAAATTATGCAGCATGTTTGATTAAAGAAAATTGGGGCGGAAACTTGACCAAATATACAAACATGCAAATGGTTGGTGGCATGATGTTCAACGGTGAAAAAATTCTGGATGACGCAAAAGAGGAAAGAAGAAAACTAGAAGAGGAAGTAATTATAGGTTTCTCCCCTCTTATTAGAAGCTTCTACGGATAATAAATGGCAACAAATCGTTTTTTCAATAACTACCGCTCTGCAAATGAACAAGAGTTAATAAACAATCTTGTAGTAGAATCAATCCAAATTTTTGGAATTGATACATATTATGTTGCAAGACGTTTGGACAATGTAGATGATATTCTTAACGAAGCTTCCTTGTCAACATTTGACAGAGCTTTCGAGATGGAAATGTATCTAAAATCATTTGATTCATTTGAAGGCGACGGTGACATAATGAGCAAATTTGGTCTTGAGATTAAAGACCAATTGGTATTCACTGTTGCAATAAAAACTTTCGAAAGACATGTTTGCCAGTTTGATCCTGACATAAAAAGACCGCGCGAGGGAGATTTGGTATATTTCCCCATGAACGATAAATTTTTCAAGGTTAACTTTGTTGAACATGAATCTGTTCTATACCAAGGCGGCAAACTATTTGTTTATGATTTGAAATGTGAATTGATGGAATTCTCAAATGAAAGATTTGATACCAAAGTCCCAATGATAGATGAGCATCATGCATTTAGCAGAACTGATAATATCGCAGATATGGAAACTCTTCATGATATTGATCCAATATCTAAAAACATATTCTTCGAAGAAGAGTCAGAAGAGTTGATAAACACTAGTGACTTTGATCCATTCAAGGATATCAATATAACATCAATAAGAAAATAAGGATATACTATGGCCTTTGCGAATCATTTTTATAACAAGCTTACAAGAAAATATGTTGCGGTATTTGGTAGCCTTTTTAATAAACTAACAATAAATCGTTACGACACAAACGGAGAGCCGGTTCAATCTTTGCCGGTTCCGATAAGCTTTGGACCTTGGCAGAAATTCCTTTTGAAGAACACCGCTGATCCTAATCTAGACAGAAAATATCAAATTCTACTTCCTAGAATGTCTTTTGATCTAGAGAACATATCATATGATCCAGAAAGAAGAGTTTCGCAGATTCAAAAATTGAAAGTTTCAGGCCCAGACGGAAACGATTTCGTATACACTCCAACGCCTTATATATTAAACTTTACTTTGCATGTGACTGCCTTGAACATGGAAGACGGCATTCAAATAATTGAACAAATTATTCCATTCTTCCAGCCTAGCTATACACCTTCTGTTTATTTGATAGATGGACTAGAAGAACCAGTTGATATCTCAATAGATTTGGAGCAAGTGACATTTACAGACGCATATGACGGCGACTTTCAATCAAGTAGAGTTATGGTTTGGACATTAATGTTTACCATGAAAGGATATTACTTCGGTCCTGTCAGACACGGTAAGGTCATTAAATTTGTGGATGTTCAAAATAAGCTATCCAAAACAAGTGCTTTCGATCAAAATTATCTTGGTTCTATTATCACTGTTCAACCGGGAATGGATGCGAATGGTGAACCAACTAAGAACATAGATGAAACCGTAAGTTATGTTTCTATAAATATTGATGATGATTGGGATTATTTGAAACAATTGCACACCTTTGAAGAGTTACTTGAAAAAGGCTTATCAGACCAAAATCCTGATCCTCACAGAACCAATGGAAAACTATAGGAAAATTAAATGAGCGATGATATCATATCAAAGGCATTGGGCTTGCCTAGTATGCCTGACATGAGAGATGACGTTAACTCTGAGATAGAAGACGCAGAGATAGTTGAAGAAACTATTGCAGAAGACGTGACCGAGAATGAAACAACTCAATCAAATGAATTGGTTGATTATGAAGAAACACATGCTGAAATTATTGACAATGATACAAATGATGTTGCTATATTTGAATCTGAAATAGATAAAGAATATATTGATGATGTTACTAAGGCCAAGAAAAACGTTTCTAAAATGATAGTGGATGGTCATTGGGCGTTTGAGAAATTACTTCTCGTCGCCACTCAGACAGAAAATCCAACTGCATTTGATTCTGCTTCTAGATTACTCAAAACTCTAGTTGATGCTAACAAAGAAATGGCTAACCTGTCCAACATGAAGCGTGACGCAAAAACTATGAAAAATAGAGATGCTAACGGTATTACTAACAACACAACAAATAACACTGTCATTTTAACTACAGCAGAAATATTAAAAACACTTAAAAAATGAGGTTTATATGGAAGCTTTTAGTGACAGATTTAATTCGTTATTCACAAATAAAACATTAGTAATAGGTAAAAGAGGCGCAGGAAAAACATCTCTGTTAATAGAACTAGCAGCAGAGCATTTTCTAAAAGGTAATTTTAGAATACTGATAATAGATAAGGACTACAGTAGTTCTCTTTCCAAAAGAGATGAAATAGTCAATTTGATAATCAGTAAGAGCGGTGATGATAAAATTATCTCAAAAGTAGACAAAAAAGAAATCGCAAGTGAAAAAATAAATTCTATAATAGCATTTGGGACTAGTGAAACTCACAAGATGCGCGGGTATTCCCTCGACGTTGTTTTGCTTGACAATATAGATTTATACGATTTTTACGATTGCATGGTCAGTATATATCCATGCCTAGCAACAAATTTAAAATCAAAAATAATAGCAACCTCAACATCCGAAGTGGATGATTTGAGGAATTTTAATAAGGTATATATGGAATAAAATGGCAGAAAAGAAAGACAGTGGCGGTTACTTAGGCAACCCGCTATTAAAAAAACATGGAGAGAAAATTGAGTGGACTTATGAAATGCTTATGGAGTTTCAAAAGTGCGCCAAAGACCCAATTTACTTTGCAGAGAAATATATCTACATCGTAAACATGAATGAAGGTTTGATACCTATTAAACTCTACGATTATCAAAAAGAAATTATAACATCAATTACAAATAATAGAAGGGTTGTAGTCAACACTGCTAGACAGTCTGGTAAAACTACATCTGCATCCGCAATTATTCTACACTACATTCTATTTAATGAACATAAAACTGTTGCTCTACTTGCTAACAAAGCTGACGCAGCACGTGAAATTATGGACAGAATTCAAATATCATATCAAAACCTTCCTAAATTCTTGCAACAAGGTGTTATGGAATGGAATAAAGGTTCTATTGAATTAGAAAATGGATGTAAAGTTCTGGCTGCTGCCTCTAGCTCATCTGCTATTCGTGGTAAAGCTGTTGCGTTTTTGTATATTGACGAAACAGCATTCTTGGAAAATTGGGACGAATTCTACGCCTCAGTTTATCCTACAATTTCATCTGGTAAAGAAAGTAAAGTTCTTTTAACATCAACCCCCAAAGGTATGAATCATTTTTATAAGATATGCACCGAAGCCATGGAAATTTCGCCAGAAGCGGAAAAGGCAGGCTCTAATGTTGGAAAAAATGGTTTCATTTATATTGAAGTTAAATGGGATCGTGTGCCGGGTAGAGATGAAAAATGGAAACAAGATGCTCTTGCCAGCTTAGGTTGGAACTACGATCAGTTCAATCAGGAATTTGATTGCTCATTCATTGGTAGCTCTGACACTTTGATTTCATCTCAAGGTTTGTCCAATTTGGTTGCAAAAAGACCTCTTCAACATTCAAATAATATATTCCAGTATGAGCAAGTCAAAGCTGACAGACAATATGCTCTTATTTCAGACGTTGGGCGTGGAAAAGGTTTGGACTATTCTGCATTTTCAATTATTGACGTTACAGAGATGCCTTACAAACAGGTATGTGTTTATAGAAACAATGAAATAGGTCCAATTGACTATGCTGCGGTTATTCATAATTTCGCAAAGAAATATAATGAAGCGATGGTTTTGATAGAAGTTAACGATATTGGTGGACAGGTAGCAGACAGTTTGTGGATGGACTTTGGTTACGAGAATGTTCTTTCTACAGAAACTAATGGGCGTTCAGGTAAAAGAATATCAGGTGGTTTTGGTAGAAACGTAGACAGAGGTATTAGAACATCTGAAAAGGTAAAGATTATTGGATGCTCCATCTTGAAGCTTCTTATAGAACAAAATCAGTTAATTATTTGTGACGAAAACACTATTGACGAATTGAGAAGATTTTCAAAGAAAAATAATAGCTATGCTGCTGAAAAAGGTTCTCACGATGACCTTGTTATGACTCTAGTTTTATTTGCATGGTTGTCCGATCAGGGCTATTTTGCTGAAATGACTGATATAAATACATTAAATAAATTAAGAGAAAAGACAGACGACGAATTAGATGATATGGTTATGCCATTTTTCTACATTAATGATGGCAATGCCGATGATAATTCATACTGGAAACCCGTCAACCTATAAATAGTAATACAACCAACCCCAAAATATAAATATATAAGACTTATTATTTTATTTTGATATTAAAAAAGGAGAGAAATATGGCTTTTTCAGTTAGCCCTTCTGTAATCGTGAGGGAGGTTGACGCCACAGGTTCAATACCTGCTGTTGCTAATGCGCCAGCGGCTATTGCGGGTGTTTTCAATTGGGGTCCAGTAATGGAGCCGGTTCTGATAACATCTGAGAGTAATTTAATTTCACGCTTTGGCAGACCAAATGACAACAATGGTGAAACATTCTTCGTTGCCGCAGATTATCTAGCATACTCAAATGCTCTTTACGTTACTCGCGTTGCAGAAAATGCTGCAAAAGCTTCTGCCAATGGTTTCGCGTTTCGTGCGAAATATGTTGGTAGCCTTGGTAACTCATTGGGCGTGTCATTTGTTTCAAGTGCAACAAAATTCGCAGAAACTTTGATGAACGTTGGTGAAGCCGCTGGTAACATCACTTTCGCATCTAGAACAATCATTTTCAGATCAACCGATGTTTCCATTGGGTCTAAAGTTATTGTAGGTGATACTCTAAAAGTAGGAAATACCGCTATTGGTTTCCAACAATTCAGAGTTACTACTTTTAATGCAAGTTCACCAGATGGTGTCACAGGCGAAGTTACTTATACTATTGGTATCAACACCCCTTATTCACTACCTATCACAAACGTTGCGGAGCTTTCTTTCGGAAGAGAGTGGAGATTTGCGCCGTTCGTATCATCCGCGCCAAGAGAAGGCAATATTCATGTTGTAGTTTATGACGTTGACGGTAGAATAACCGGCACCGCAGGTTCTATTGTTGAAATATTTGACAACGTTTCATTGTCTGCAAATGCCAGAACATTTGATGGTGCTTCAAACCATTATGCAACTGTTATTGCAAACCGTTCAGACTACGTTGAAGTTGACACAAGCGTTACAATTGGAAACAACACCATAAGCTACAGAACTCTAGAAAACGGTAGCAATGGTGCAAACGAAAACCAAATTTCATTTGGTGCAGTCGCTCTAGGCTACGATACCTTCAAGAATGCAGAAGAAATTGATATTTCTTTCATTCTACAAGGTAAAGCTATTGGCGGAACCAACGGAAGCGGTATCGCAAACTACATCCTAAGCAACATTGTTGAATATAGAAAAGATTGTATGTTGTTCATATCTCCTTCATATGACGCTGTTGTTACACCAGCAAGCGTAGAAGTTAAGTTGAACAATATCATTTCTTTCAGAAATACAGTTCAGAATTCATCTTACTGGTTCATGGACAGCGGCTACAAATATCGTTACGACAAATACAATGACAAATATCGTTGGGTTCCTCTAAACGGCGACATTGCTGGTCTTTCTGCAAGAATTGATCCTTGGGAATCTCCTGCTGGATACAAGCGTGGCACAATCAAGAATGTTATAAAATTGGCTTACAACCCAAATAAAACACATCGTGATTTGCTATTCGGTTCTGACGTTAACCCTGTAATGAGCCAAGTCGGACAAGGCGTCATGCTATTTGGCGACAAAACTGGTCTAGGCACTGAGTCTGCATTCAACAGAATTAACGTTCGTAGATTGTTCATTACTGTCGAAAAAGCAATTGCAACTATGGCTGCATCATTCTTGTTCGATTTTAACGACACATTCACTCAGAACCAATTCAGAAACACAGTCAATCCTTTCCTTGCAAATATTCAAGGTAAAAGAGGTATTACTGATTTCAGAGTTGTATCCGACGCAAGCATCAACACACCAGACATTGTTGACGCAAATACTTTCAAAGGCCACATCTTCATTAAGCCTGCCAGAACTATCTCTGTAATTGAACTAACATTCGTTGCAACTAGAACTGGTATCGACTTCAACGAGATTATCGGTCAAGTATAATAAACTCAGAGGGGGTTTCGGCCCCCTCTATTTCGCATATTAAATTGGTCTATGGAGCAATTATTGTTATAAATAAACTCGTATATACAACAATAATTTCTTTACGTAAGGAGAGACATAAAAATGAGTTTCGCAATTAATGAATTTAAGGCACAGCTAGTGGGCGATGGGGCTAGAGGTTCACTTTTCAAAGTGTTCATCACCAACCCTATTCTTCCTGCCGCTGATTTCAAAATTCCTTTCATGGTAAAGGCCGCTTCATTGCCAGCATCCACTATTGGTAAAATTGAAGTTCCTTGGATGGGAAGAAAAATTCCATTTGGTGGTGATAGAACATTCGAAGATTGGACTGTAACAGTCATAAACGACGAAGACTTTGCTGTAAGAAATGCTATGGAAGCATGGTCAAACGCTATCAACTCGCACCAATCAAATACTAGAACTCTTGCTCAGACCTACAAATCTAGCGCACAAGTCGTTCAGTATGCGAAAAGTGGAACTGAATTGAGAACATACACCTTCAACGGTATTTTCCCAATTAACATCGCTGCAATTGAAACAGCATGGGCGCAGACAGATGAAATCGAAGAATTCCAAGTCACCTTCGCTTATGATGAGTGGGAAATTTCTTCCGGTATCACTGGTAGCTCTACTACCTAATAGTGTTAAAAATCAACAAGAAAAATCTCTCGTAGTATAAATAAATACGAGAGATTTTTTTATTATTTGAGGTAAATATAATGGTAAAGTTGTTTGGGTTTGAAATTAAACGCCAAGAAGATGAAGAAGATATTGAGAACGTAAAATCTTTTGCAACTCCTGTAAATGAAGATGGTGCAATTAATATTGGAGCCGCATTGGGTGGTTCATATGGTCACATCTTCAATATGGATTCTACGTTTAAATCAGAATCAGACTTAATAACACAATATAGAACAATGTCACTCCAACCAGAGGTTTCCTTTGCAGTTGAAAACATTGTTAATGAAGCTATTTCCATCGACACAGAAGAAAATATTGTTAAAATAATTCTAGACGATGTTGAAGTAGGCGAGAAAACAAAAGCTAGAATTTATGAAGAATTTGAAGTAATTCTTAAACTTCTAAATTTCAGCAATAACGCATACGACATATTCCAGAAGTGGTTTGTAGACGGAAGAATAAACTATAACGTTGTAATTGATGAATCAAATCTAAAGCGCGGCATAGTTGAACTTGTTTACGTTGACCCAAGAAAACTAAGACTTGTTAAAGAAATCATGGAGATACCAGATAGAGAAGCTGGTATTGCCGTGACCACAAAAAAGATTAAAAACGAATATTTCTTGTATAACGAAAACGGTTTTGGAAATACAAACAACCCATCTATGACAGGTGCAGCGGGCGGATTATCTACCAACTATTCAACTGGCATGACAAATGATTCTATTAGAATTGCTAAAGACAGCGTTGTTAGAGTTCCATCTGGTTTGGTTTCAGAAGATAATGCTATGGTATTATCACATTTGCACAAAGCGATCAAGCCTCTAAACTTGCTAAGATCACTTGAAGACGCAAACGTTATTTACACTATTACACGTGCGCCAGAAAGAAGAATTTTCTATATCGACGTTGGTAACTTGCCAACCAATAAAGCTGAACAATATCTACACAATATGATGGTTAGACATAAGAATAAAGTAACTTATGACAACACCACAGGTCAAATTGCTGACGATAGACGCTTTATGACAATGACACAAGATTACTGGTTCCCTAGAAGAGAAGGCTCAAGATCAACTGAGATTGAAACCCTTCCGGGTAGTGGATCACTAAGCGATAATGACCAATTGGAATACTTCAAGAAAAATCTATATCAGGCGTTGTCAATACCTGCATCTAGATTTGATAGTGAAAACAACTACTCTTTGGGTAGAGTTACTGAAATGTCCAGAGAAGAAGTAAACTTTGGTAAATTCGTTAGAAGACTTAGAGCAAAATTCTCTGTTCTATTTGATAAGCTATTGGAAAGACAGCTTATTTTGAAAGGTGTTATTACACCGGATGAGTGGCCCACCATTCAAGAAAAAATGCGCTACGACTATATGAAGGATAACTACTTCGAAGAATTGAAGTCTATGGAAATCCTAAGAGAAAAAATTGCTATGTTCCAATCAATGGAAGAGCTAATAGGCAAACATGTTTCTACTCGTTGGGCTTATAGAAATGTTCTATTCATGTCAGATGATGAGATGGAAGAAATGAGAGCAGAAATTGATGAAGAAAAAGAATTGGGTTATTATGAAGATAATAGTGGCGATACCAATATCATCATAGATCAAGATTCTGAAAAATATGTAGACGGATTAGCTGGAACTGAGGAAGACGAAGAGGAAGAAGAAAATCCCGAAGAGGAAACCGAAGAAGAAGAATTGGTTGACGACGAGGAAGAAGAGGAAAAGCTAAATAGTAATGAGAAGAATAGAAAAAGATCAAAAGGTCTAAAGTCTAAATCGAAACCAAAGAAAGAAGAGGATAGCAAAGATGAGTAAATCATTTCGCCAATTTGTCTCAGAGGTAGCACGTCCTGTAGCTGGCGATGAGATTGATTTCATGAACAAGCACGTCACAATATTGATAGATTACCCTATTGATGTTGAGGATCAATTCACTGGCGGCGATATTAAAAAATTCACCAGACTTGCCGATTATAAGAACGGCAAGGATGTTCAAGTTTACGAAGCCAATTTGAACATTCAAGGTGAAGATGAAATTAATGACGCCGAAGAAGCACGTCACGATGCCCAAGAAGTTTTGAAAAAAATTATTGATGAAGCATGTGGTGACGACGAAGACCTTAAAGAAGAATATACTGAAATTCTATCACAACTTAGTGAAGAAAACATAAATTATGCTCTTGATAACGATATTGATCTAATTGATTTCGCTAAACGTTTCGTGTAATATTCGGAAAATTATAAATAAAAGTAAATACTACATCAAGGGAAATATCAAATGAAGTTAATAAGAGAAGTATACGAAGATAACTGCGTTGCTCTTACTGAAAGTGTCGGTGATAAGAAAAACTATTTCATCGAAGGTATTTTCATGCAAGGCAACATTAAAAACAGAAATGGTAGAGTATACCCATCTGACCTTCTAGAAAAAGAAATGGTTAGATATAATGACTCATTTGTTTCTGCAAAAAGAGCTTTGGGCGAACTAGGTCATCCAGACGGCCCTAAACTAAATGAAGACAGAATTTCCCATTTGATCGTTGAAATGGAAAGAAACGGCAATGATTTCTACGGAAAAGCTAAAATTCTTTCAACCCCAATGGGCAACATTGTTAAAACATTCATGGAAGAAGGCGTTAAGATCGGCGTTTCCACCAGAGGTTTAGGTCAAGTCCAAAAGAACTACAACGGTATCATGGAAGTAAAAGATTTCCATTTGGTCACAGTTGATATTGTTACTGATCCTAGCGGTCCAGATTGTTTTGTTAATGGTATAATGGAAAACACCCAATACTATTATGATATAGCTTCTGGTAATTGGGTTGCTCAAGAAATGATTGAAAATACTATTGCAGAGCTTAAAGCTGAATATACCCCAACTGCAAAAAAATTCAACGAAGAAAGTGTTATTAAGGCATTTTCTAACTTTATGAAAGCGATTTCATCTAAATAATATTATGCACCAGATGCAACTATCTGGTGCATTTTAATGCAAAATGTTATAAATAATTTCATAGATTTGCGTTATTATAAATAATAGAAATATCTGAAATTATAAATAAAGTTAACTGTGGCAAACATCCGTCCTCATGATAGTATGTGAAGTCCATGTTTTGGTGACACTTTACGGTGAAAACTGGAAAAGTATAAATATATAAATAAAAACAATTTGGAAGAATTGAACTTATTCTAAGGAGAACAATATGACAGTCGAAAACCTAGCAGAAGAAGGCAAGATCATGAGCGCCGATGGCGTTTCACACGTGCCGACCCCTGTAGACGGTGAAGGTGGCAAAGTCAAAGATCGCAAAGCTGACTTGAAAAAGAAAGTTGATCCTAACGCCGAAACCCTACCAGAGCCTCCACTATCCGAAGGCGAAGAAACCGAAGAAGGTAAAGATACCGTAGTTGAAGGCGAGACTGATGTTCTTCGCGTATTCGAAGGTGTTGAACTATCTGAGGAAGCTAAACACAAGTTGAAAGTAGTTTTTGAAGCTGCTGTTGCTGCGGAAGCAGAAGCTATTGTTGAAGCAAAACTAGAAGCTGAAAAAGCTGCTATTGTTGAAGCTCACGATGCCGAAGTTGCTGCTCTAAAAGAAGCACACGAAGCTCAAATTGCTGAACTTGAAGAAAATCTAAATACATTTATGGAAGATGCTTCCGCTAAATGGCTAGAAGAAAACAGAATTGCAATTCAAGACGCTAGAACTGTAGAAATCGCAGAAGCTTTTGTTAACAGCATGAAAGACTTGTTCGTAGAGCATGAAATCATGGTTGACGTTGACAATGCAGAAGCTATCGCAGCATTGGAAGAAGAACTTGCAACCGCAAATGCTAACACAAATGAAGCTATTCTAGAAGGCATTGCTGCTAGAAAAGAATTGGCAGAATTGAAATCTGAGTTGATTTTCACCGAAGTTTCTGAGGGACTAACAACCAGCCAGTCTGAAAAACTACGTTCTCTTTCAAAGAAACTAGTTAAAGAAGACGCAGACACCTTCAAACAAGATTTGATTTCTATTAAAGAATCATTCTTCCAGAGTCAGATTGTTGTTGAGGAAAAAGAAGAAGCGCCTATCGTTAAAGAAGAGCCAACCGCAACTGCTTTGAGTGAAGATGTTCACATTAATGCAATTGCTCAAGCAATCAACGCGCGTAATTTCGCATAATTATAAATAATATTATTAAGTTTTAAACTAAGGAGAGATAAAACGATGACTCTGGAAAACCGTGAGATATCCAAAAGATGGGCACCGATTCTTGAAAATACAAATTTCGCGCCTATCGAATCAAATGTCAAGAGAGACACAACTGCTGTCGTTCTTGAAAACACTCTAAAAGCTTTGCAGGAAGATGGTTCTTCTGCAAGTCTTACTAGCTTGCTAGAAACACACACCAACGCCGCAGGCACCGGTGGTTACTCTAGTGCAGCTAATGCTGGTGGTCCTGTTGCTGGTTACGACCCTGTGTTGATTTCACTTGTTCGTCGTGCAATGCCTAACCTAATTGCTTACGATATTGCTGGCGTTCAGCCAATGACCGGTCCTACTGGCCTAGTCTTCGCAATGCGTTCACGTTATGTTAGCCAAACTGGCCCAGAAGCATTCTACGGTGAAGCTAACACCGCATTTTCTGGTGATAGAACAGCTACCGGTGGCACTCCAAACTTCCCACATTCTGGTTCTATTCCGGGTGCTGGTGTATCAAATGGTGTAGCCATGACAACTGCTGCTGCCGAAGCTCTAGGTTCCATTCCCGGCACCAATGACTTCGCTGAGATGGCTTTCAGCATCGAAAAAGTTGCTGTTCAAGCTAGATCACGTGCTTTGAAAGCAGAATACACCACTGAACTAGCACAAGACTTGAAAGCTGTTCATGGTCTAAACGCAGAAGCCGAATTGGCAAACATCCTGTCCTCAGAAATCATTGTTGAAATCAACCGTGAGTTGATCCGTAGCATTTGGACTTCTGCTGTCGCCGGTGCTGCTGAGACTGCTGTTGCAGGCACATTCGACCTTGACGTTGACGCAAATGGCCGTTGGTCAGTTGAGAAATTCAAGGGCTTGATGTTCCAAATCGACCGTGAAGCTAACGCTATCGCTAAAGCTACACGTAGAGGTAAAGGTAACATCGTTATTTGTTCCTCAGACGTTGCTTCTGCGCTACAAATGGCTGGTGTTCTAGACTACACCCCTGCTTTGAATTCAAATGCTCTAAACGTAGACGATACTGGTAATACCTTCGCTGGTGTTCTAAACGGTCGTTACCGCGTTTATATCGACCCATATGCTGCTGGTCAGTATCTAGTTGTCGGTTATAAAGGTGCATCTTCATTCGACGCTGGTTTGTTCTACTGCCCATACGTCCCAATGCAAATGGTCCGTGCAATCGGTGAGCATTCATTCCAGCCGAAAATTGGCTTCAAAACCCGCTACGGCATGGTTGCGAACCCATTCTCCGGTGGTGCTAACCCTTCTGATGGTTCTATCGTTGCTAACTCCAACGTTTACTACCGTAAGATTTACATCGAAAACTTGATGTAAGTTTTACTTAATCTAAAAGAAAAGAGGGCTTCGGCCCTCTTTTTTTATTCGCGTATTAGAACATTGGACTGTCTGGAACAGTAGTCGCAATCTCAGTATAGTGTAATAGTTCTAGTTTATTCACTACACCATCTGTTACTCTAATTGTTCCGTATCGTTTGAACCATGTTGAATAAATTCTGTCTAGAAAGATTTTAAGCTTTTCTTTATCTTGTTCAGATGCTTCCATTTCATCTGATACGCCTAGAAGAATTACCTCTTCAACCATTTCATGGTCAAACTTGATATGCTCAATGCCTGTTTTTGCTTCCATATATTTGTTAGTAATTCCGACTAATGAAAGATATGATATCGTGAGAATATCCCATTCAAGATAAGTCATACCAAGTTGGTCTTCATCTGAATTTGAAATGCCTAATCCGTCCGTAGGGACAACGCGCCAGAACTTTTCGGGCAGACCTAGCTCTTGTGCAATTACAGGAATTTCTGTGGATTTGAAGAAGCTTTGTAGAGGGGCAAAGTCTCCCACATCACCGTTCACTGTGAATAAGCCTGCTGAATATTCTGAGAAATTGTCAGTGCTTACCACAATGCCATTTACAGACTTGGCAGCATCATACAGGTATGTCATACGCAGTCTAGCATATACATTTCCCCTACGTATATTGTAATCACTGGAATTTTCAGAATCTAATCCAATATCATCTACCATAACACTTGCTGCATAAGTCAAATCTTTGTAGTTGAGTTTAATGCCAAGAAATTCACACACTTCTTTTGCAAGATCGACTTCTTTTGGTTTTTGATTAATAGGAAGGGTATATGCGTGAATTTTAATGTCTGAGTTTTTTGCTTGTGCTGCTTTAAGAACGGCTAGAACGGTTGCGGAATCTGCGCCACCTGAAACGCCTACAACAAAGTTTGTAATGCCCGTTGCATCAACATAATCTATAACTGAACTTACAACATAATCCGTAATATCTTGCTCATGTCCATGATAAAAATATAGTGGTTTACAAACTACGCTTTTTAGCATATGGTGCATCCAAGGGCTTAGTGGTTCTGCTTCATTCTGTCGGGAGTTGTAAAGAATTCGTTCAAAAATCCCGTTGTCATATTCGATTGCAGCATTGGTAGCATTTTCTAGCATAGATTTTACATCCATGTGTCTTCCTTTCAAATAAAATTTTCTAAGTAGTATTTAATCTCTGGTATCTGAGTCGCAAAATTAAATACTGGAATGTTATACAACTTGGCGATGCGAATCGCTTGGGCTGTCCCACCTGTCATCTCACCATTTGGCGTCCAGCACAATATGAAAGATGCAGGCGTTTTAAGATCATCTCCTAACACCTGATTTGCATTTCTTGACATATATAACTGACCGTCTTCGTTGAGCCTGTTTGGTTTCGGATGCAGCTTTTTGGTGTAGTAGTCGTTAAAGGGTGGAATGATATAATCCTTACCGTTGACGAATTTTTTCTGAAACCCATCGAACGGAAGGTATATCCGTCTACCCTCTGGTGGTGCGCCTTCTTCAAAGAAAGAATCTGCACCAGCCGCACCGCCAGACCTTAGTATATAACCTTTCTCATAAAGAAAAGTTGCAGTGTTTGCCATGATAGATTTGAACTTAGTAGGAGTCGCGCGACTTCCTATTCCTGCATAATACTTCATGGGTGAAGAGACATATCACTCAGAACAAATTTCACTTGATCCATTACATTCTCATCTGCGTATACATACGCACACGTGGCAATGTTTAGATAATGAATTGCAGTGCCATCAATGAGTGGATAGGTTGGATCGACAACCAAATCTGCGAGAATATTACCCATAGACCAAAGCATTGAGATTTTCTTTTCAATGTTAGAAATAGAACCTCCGTCCAGAACATACACTGTTCCAAAACCTTGATTAGTTTCTTGGGTCCAAGAAGAAATATCTTTGCCAACTTTGGCGGCATTATTTACAAACGCATTAGAGGCATGGCTTGCTTGAGCCATCATTTTTCCTGCATTGGCCGAATTCATGTCTGTTCTCATTATGATGTATAGAACTGATTTTGTCATTTATTTAATCCGATAGTTTTTCGTCAATTATCTTGCCTGCAAGCTTCATGTCTACTGATTGCCCATACTTAGCCTTGACCTCTTTCATATACAGACCTTTGTTGGGGTTGTCAAGTGAAATAGAGTTGATGAAGGCACGAAGATCATCTTCGCTGACCATCTGCGGAAGATACAATTCTAAAATCTCATTTTGAAATGATAGGCTTGCATTCGTCGCTTCTGATTTAGATACTTCCAGAATTTCATTATTTTTCTGAATAATCTTCTTGATAGCTGCAATGGCTTCATCATCCGTAGTCTCACGGTTGCCAGCATTTTTACCAATAGCCTCTAGAGAGCCAATCACAAAGCTTAGAAATGATGCCACATCTTTTTGTTTATTTTTAAGTGCCGAAACTCTGGCAGCTTTAATATCTGATATTACTGACATTTTACTTTCCTTTTAAATTTATTAAAATACTTACTATCGACTTTGTTAATTGATACCCTACCAGATTTTAAATCGTCCCTGATTTGTTGGAATTCGTTTTCAATCCAAAGATCAACATGACCATTTTCATCCACAATATCATAAATTGAATATTTGTGTAGAAAGCCATTATGTCCCGGTAGATTGGTTTCAATTACAATGCCGCTGATGCAACCTTCATTGTCATTCCAGTGAAAATCCCACCAAATATCCCAAGGACGATTTTGCATTTATTTACTCCATACCAACGGCAGATTTATATGTTTCTAGAAGAGCTTGCTCTTCCTCAACTGCTGCACGATCACGGGCGCGAAGCTTTACAACCATACCCATAATTTTTGTATCATACCCTCGCGCCTTGCACTCAGCTTTATGCTCCTTCATGCGGGTAGATACTTCCTTTTTATCGGCATCAATTCCTTCCCAAATTTCAATCATTTGAAGAAGTTCGCCACTAGCATTTGCGTAGTCGATATCATCGTTTTCATCACTCATATTATATTCCTTTATTAACGTAGTTTAAGATGTTCTTCTGTTCCAGTTTCAAACATATTGCGGACACGCTCAGTAGAAACGGCACGGTAATTTTCGAGATTAATTTTGGGATATCCCATCATGTTGAGAAAAAACCCAGATGGCATATTGCCAAGTTTAATTTTATAATCCCTGACTGCATCAATCATGCGAGTTTGTTCACGTTGAAAGTCTTTGCGTCCACTTTCCATAAGCTGCTGTAGCTTGACGTAAACAGTAGAGTCGATGTTAGGATTATCTTCTGCAATTGCTTGAAAGACTGCTTGCGATCCGTTTTCACCATAACGACCTTCAAGGGCGGCAGTAATAACTTCACGCAAGTCATCACGTTGCATCTCTGGAACCTGTGCTGCCTCAAAAATGAGGTTTTGATACTGAGATGCAATGTTTACAGCATTATCTTGAATTGCAACGATATTTTGTTCAAAGCGATTGCCCATGTTGTTGTATGATACAACAGTCAAGAAAATTGCACCAATGATGACGATAATAGCACCAATACCAATAAGACTTTTCATTTACAATCCCTTTCAAAAAATTTCATTACGACAGAAGAAATAAGTCACAGCCGGGGTGACGATTAGAGTTATAACCCACAAAAGAATGTAGCTGAACCACGATAGTTTAACATCATATTTAAGATAGTCAAACTTTGCTGGATCAGGCTCAACATAGTTGGAATTTATAATCGACCCAACTGTTTGCAAATCCTCATAGAGTGAGTTTATATTTTTGTTGACAAAATGATCCTTAATCAGCACTTCAACAGAGCTAGATTCGGACCAACTGAACACTCTCACATATTGATACATGTTGTCTGGTTTGTCAAGCCCCAATACGACCACAACATCATTTAGCCTAAAACCATCCCATTTTACCTGCAAAGACGTGGCAAAATCCTCTGGATACTCAGTTACATAAACAATTAGGTTCGCATTGTTGGACATGGCAGAGTTGATTTCGGATAGACGCCTGTTGTGTTCTTTTAAAAATTCTGGCGATACGTCATGAGTGAAGACAACCCTATCAATATTATAGTAGTCATAGATGGCAGGCATTTTAACTTTGAGTTCGGGATAGGCATCATCTGAGTGACGAAACAGAGTATCCGACGCCGCTTTTACATAATTTGTATAAGATTTCGTGGAGGTTACAGGATCATTCCTTTTTGCATTTTTGTAGAACGGAGGTTCATATACGCCCTGTTGGTCAACTCGTTCGATCTTGTAATCACCGAGCGTTGTTTTCACATAATACTTTCTCTCCCAAGGATACTTAGGATAGTATTGTGTTTCAAAGTATGTTTCAGTTTTCATATTACCATCTGCATCGCGGGCGAGGCGAGTTTTAGTAACTGTTCTGGTATAATGAACTTCACACCATGAGTCCTTACTAGTAGACCACGTTTGCATACACGATCTTTGAACCATTTGTTTGTCAGATACAACACCGTTGACGTGCATGGTATCTGTGACCTGTGAGTAATTATCAATCAAAATGACGCCTGAAACTACAACAAGTGTCGCTACAAGCTGAACCAGTAGCTCTTTCACACTATATTTACAACTTAAAACATAGTGTGAAACTACCATCACTAGTAGAGCCGGAATGAAAAACAAAAAGAAATTTAAAAGCATTATCAAGTCCTTTTTGATTTATGATGCACTGCAACTACCGTGCGTTGAAATTTGCGAAACATCCTCTCTTGAACATTCATGTATTCAATCGAAGTCATGAATGCAATCAAAGCAAACGCACAGAATGTCAGAAAGATAGGAACTAGCGTAGGGAAGTATGCAATACACAGACCCACGATAGAAAAAATTGAAATCCATCGAAACACGTTGAAAAATATGATGGTGTTGTCATCATACTCCATAAGGGTCAGTTTGCCTTCTTTAATTTTCTTGGCATATACTTCAACTGTCTTACGGATAATAGTTTCATTTTCTAGAAATTCTTTATCATCTAGTTTAAGAAGAGGGGCGTGATGCATTGTCACTAGGTAGAAACTGAGGCTCTTAAATAAGTTAAGACCCATAGAAAAAATAAGAAAATAGGTTAGGGCAGTAAATGCCCCAAAATACAGAAACGATCCTACGATTATAGGGAACCCAAATAGTGTAAGAAAAATTTTCATTTTATATCCCCTTAAATAAGGAAGGTTGCTTACGCAACCTTCGCCATGTCAAGTGCAAGAGTAAGGGCTTGCTGTTTCACATTGGAGTTTTTACCAAACCAAGCCGATTCAAGACGAGTATCGTTTTCACGACCAAGAACGTGATCGGTTGCGTAAGTAACAGCGTTGAACGCCTGCCAGAAGGTTCCAGCTTGATACTCAGCGCCCGGTTGATTTTCGATCAGGTCCATGACAATCTGACCATTCCGAGAAAGGTCTTTGCCTTCCATTTCAGATTTACCAAAAAGAGTGCCATAGTATTCGGTCAGAGCTTCTTTGGTGAATTTCTTCGAACCAAGGAATTCAGCAGCTTCCTTGAAGTTATTCAGTTTGTCGGAAGAAACACCAAGGATGGATTTGACGCGATCAGCATCAAAGACCGAGCGGTGGTTGATTTTCACAGCATTTTTTCCGCGTTCTGCCAGAGCCATAGTCAGGGTGTTATTGCAAACAACACGCTCGGCGCAGAAACGGATATCAATCGACTTACCGTAAAGGTGCGGGTTGCTGAAAAGCAGGTAGCCTTTCACTTCATCGCCGTTGAAGAGGGTGAAGCCATCCTTGATCGAAGCAAGCGCCCAGACAATGCGGCCATCTTTCAGCGCACCAGCGGTATCCATAACCATGTCGCCTTTTTCAACAAAATCGTGGAAGAAGTTGAATGCTTCGCTGTTTTGAACTTCTTTCCAGTTTTCACCAACAATAGTCATGATCTTGCCGTCGCTATCGCGAACAAGAGCATCTTTTCCGGTTTTGACCCGTTGCAGGCCAGCGCCAAAATCACCTTCAATGAACATCTCATGTTTGCTCACGGTCCAATCAAGGTTGGCAGCTTTCATGATTTCTGCGGGAGTCATATCATCACCGACAGGAACACCAAGGCCATGCCAAGGTTTGCCATTGCTGGCGCGATAAGCCATAGAAGCGGTGCCGTTGCTCAGGATTTCAAGTTCATGCATTATAAATACTCCTATAAGGTTTGTGTCTTTCGATACAGAACTTATAACCGATTCGGATGTAACTGTCAACCACTCATTTTAAGATCGTGTCGTTTTAGTGCATGGCCGTAGAAATCATGGGAACGCTATGGATCATGTTTCCGGCCCACTCATTGTAGCCACTCTTTAGAATCTCTTGATATGATGCGAACTTATTTGATTCGTTTTCAACTTTTAGTTCGAATATTTTGCACTTTTCAATCTCCTTTGGTCGCAAGACTTCTTTTAGAAACTCGCTGGCAACCTCTTCGGATGAAAATTTAGTAGTTTGTTTAATGATAAACGGATGCTCTTCGTCCTGTTCATCTAGTGTGAAAAGAAGTTGTGTATTGTATCCATTAAGACTTTCGCCAAGAGCGGCAAAAATTCCTCTTTCTTTATGTATGATAATATATGACAATTTTATCCTCCAATTTTCAATACTTTTTTATCTTCAAATTTACGGTGAAGCTCAACTCGCTCACCAGCTTCAACTCCCTTTTCAAAGGAATCATCTTTATTGTATTTAACCACTGAGGTTGACTTTTCACTAAAGCTTGCGGTGGCCTCTTCATACAGTTTCGCAACCAAAGCATTTTTAACTACAATAAGTTCCGTAGAGCTAGAATTTTGTTTTTCAGCTTCCATCAGTTCATTGATTTTGTTGCAAATTGAAGCGGACATACCGATAGAAAAATTCTTCATACGATTGCCGTGAATTTTTTCTTCACTGGATGCAACATATTTTGCCCATTCAATTTTCAGGGCGCTTTTTGCAATATTAAGAATGTAGATAGCCAATTCAACATCGACTTTGTGACCAAAGAACATAAGTTGCTTTGCTTCACGTTCATATTTTTCTTTATTGTGCTTACGTTTGGTGATAACAACTGCTTTAGTGTTAGTATAATCTGCAATTTTTTTGGCAATGGTCCGTTCAAAAGAACCCAATTTGACGGTTGGAACAGGATCGTTGGACCCCCAAACATAATCGCCAAGATTGACTTTGCGCTGCTTGATATCATCCATAGTCAGACCATGTTTAGCCATGAGTTTTTTAGCTAATGCAATAGCTTGCATGGCTTCTGCTTCGGATGCCCCATTTTCAATGGTCTTGTTGAAAAGACTGCGAATCTGTTCGATTTTCATATCAGACATAGAAAACTCTCCTATCAGGATGGAATTACAATATGTCTCTGTCTAGCATGTCTGATTCTGGTTGTCAACCACAATCTATCTTGGCTACACCTGTTTTGATTTCGTTCTCTGCATACATGTCACCCACACGTGCAACCCCTCGACCTTCTACCTTGACCTTTGAAGAGAATGTTGTCAAGAGGCTTCTATCTAAATTGGTTGGATTACACCCTGCTCTTAGATGCGGAGTAATCATATCGCCTTCGCGGACGACGCCATGCCCATTTACTTTAACTTTTTCTGAACATTCATTTGTGGATGTAATCAATGGGAAGGCGCAGTTGTTTCTTGCGCCATCCGGTGATTCTACCTCACATGTTTCATTTCCTGTTACTAATAGTGGCATGGCGTCCTTCCTTTATGCTGCCATTACGTCTTCTTCTGCAAGAATAAACGCTTTAACCAGACCTGATCTTACAACGTCTTCGACATTGAATTTAACAGTTCTGAATTCAGGAATAGTTGACAATACTTGCAAGAAGTCACCAAGTCCTGATTTATCGTTTCTATTCTTACCGGCTTTTAGATCGTCCTGCTTTGTGTCACCGCAGAAAATGATCTTTGAGTTATTACCTACGCGAGTAATAATTGATCTTAATTCGTCATAGTTAGCATTTTGGCATTCATCAAAAATGATAATAGCATTGTCAAAGGTTAGACCTCTTACGAATGATGAACTCATAAATGTGATAACGCCCTTGTCTTTCAATTGCTTGTAAGCATCTTTTTTACCAAACAATTCGTTGACGATATCGCAGTATGGACCTTCATAGTAAGACATTTTTTCGTCCAATGTTCCCGGCATAAAACCTTGATCCCTGCTTTGAACGGCTGTTCTGATAATAATTAGTCTTTCGTAATTCTTTTCATTTATAATATCATCTAGAGCCAAATACAATGCACACATTGTTTTTCCGGTGCCAGCGGTGCCTATTGCAGCCATACTATAATTGTCATCATAGAAATCAAACATTGTCTCCTGAGTTTTAGTAATGGGATACAACTCTTTCAAAGATAGTCTTGACTGACTAACATACTCGTTATGAGTTGCTACACGGGTATTGCGCTGTTTTCTAGTTAGTTTTTTTGACATAAATGCTCTCCTATTTGACGATAGTGCGCCAATTGCTAATTTGTCGTTATGACCCAGACATGTTTAAGGGTCGTGAAAATTCACGTTATTCATAATATAAAACAAAGGTAAAAGTGCGTATATGATACCCACCACTACCAATCTTATTTTACATCTACTGTTGAGTATTTGTGATTTTCTTTTACTTTACTAAGAACTTCTTTGAAGCCAGCATCATGCTTACGGACGCCAAGCTTTACAGGGTCAATGAATGCAGGAAATTTATTAAAAATTTGCTTCATGTGCTTGTTCTCTTCAAGATATTCTTCTCGTTCTTTCATGGAAAGGGAGATTTCGAATTCTTCACCTGTTTCGGTGTTTCTCATAGAATATAAGGGCATTTGTTTCCTCTCACTATTTTCTTTATACATTTATTTATACGACGAGGCATCTTCATAATCTAAAATCAGTCATAAAAAAAGCGAGTATTAAAACCCGCCTTTTTCTAGTTCCTTGATTCTATTATATATTTCTCTCCATGAATCTACACGTTTCATTGGCGGTTCAACTTTGTAGTGCTTATTATAGGGAGATGTGTATAAAATTGACTCATATCCTAATTCTTCACCAAGTTCAACATTTGATATATTATCGTCTACCCATATGTGACCCTTATCTCTATTGAGGATAAGAACCTCTCTTTTGGCAGCGGATGATGGAGTGCAATATAGGCTGTGAATGTTTTCTTCACCTAGAATAGAAGAAACGTTTTTAAAACGGTTGTCATAGATAGCTTGACCTTGCTGTGATTCTCCACATGCACTGATTAAACAGAATTTATATCCAAAATCTTCTGCTATTTTCCTTGCATATATAATGCTATCATCAATGGGATGGAGGTTCGCAAAATTCTCAGAAGAATTAAAGTCTAGATAGAGTTCTTCAACTATATCCTCTGGTATATCAAAGTGGTGATGTAGAAAATAAAGAGTTGGGTCTATTACTTTGTAACCCAACGCCTTAGCTTTTTCTGAAAAGGCTGGTAGCCATTTTACTACCACTTCATCAACATCAGAGTATATAATTTTTTCATTCTTCGTCATCATCTATCCTATCAAATCTGTCATGATCTTTTAGTTTATCACGCTGTTGTTTTTTTACGATTTCTCAGCTTTTCATTCTTTTGCTCAAAATCGTCATCATCATAATCATCTTTACTTCTTTTAAAAGTTTTTCCCATCAGAATTTTTCTTCGTATAGATTAGGGAAAGCGGCTAGAACAACGTCTTCATCCATTCCCATAATTGGTTTTTTTTCAATCATATTAGCTACAATTTCGGAGTCTTTATCATCAATTCCCTCAAGCAATTCAATGAAAAGTCTTTCTATCTGGATTTGATTTAGCTTTCCATCATACTTGCCTCCCTTTAGGAAAATGGGCAAGCGGCGGGTTTCTGAAAATAGACGACCCTCTACGTTTACAAGACCATTTTTATTCCAAGGTGGCCTTACGTCTGGAACTAGAAATTCTACATTTTTATCGTATGTAAACTTCAAAATCATCCTTAGTGTTACTGAATTGTTCTTCTGTAAAAACGCAACTTTTTCTTCTTTTGTCTCTAGAGATATAGTCTTTGCAACTATCTCAGCTATAGAAAGTCTCATTAAAAATCTCCTATGTCACTTAAAAGGTTTGAAAGACCCTTTTTGAAAAAGTAGTCCATAAGTTTTCCTCTTTTGTTATTGCACGGTATATTATACTGTTCGATTATTTGTTTTTTAAATTTGTTCGGAACACAATACAAGTCGATAAGAACTTTATTACGTTTCCAATTTTGCTGTTCCTGTTCATTTAGAGTTCCAGCCAAGAAAGCTTCCTTTCTTTTCTGTGTCATAACCCCTTGCCTTTTACCTATGGCAAAAACATTATCTTCTGACAAAATGTTAGGAATATCGTCGCCAGAATCTCCGCAGATAACCATTTCATCTAGAAATGCCTCTGGGTCTTCCACAACCATAAATTTATGGTCAAAAGGATCATACTGTTTAACGTTTCTGAATTTAAGAAGTTGCTTATAGTCTTTGTCTCTAGACAAAATCAAGAAATCTTCTCCGGTAGAAAGAAACTCATCGCCATAAGTATGACAAATTACTCCGATAATGTCATCAGCTTCACATTTTTCTACTTCAATGACTTTATATGGAAAGTTTTGCTTCAACTCTTCTTTCAGGGTTTGCATGACTTGATACAGCTTTCCCCAATCAATGTCACTTTCCTTTTTGTTTCTATTTCTTCGTATCTTGTAATAAGGGAAGAAATCTTTTCTCCAAGTATTTTTAGAGTCGCAGCAAATGACCAATTCACCAAACTGACCGGCAAATTTTTTCCTGTTTGATCGTAAATGATTTAATAGTATATGGCGAACGTTATTTTCATCCACCACATCAGATGCGCTAAGTCCAGATTTCATGCTGTTGAAAATTGCAGACAAGCAATATTGGTTATAGTCTATAAGTATCGGCATTATAAAAAAGTCACTCCTTGTTTCTTATTCCTCTGTTATAGCACTTTCTTCTTCATTTGTCAAGTCCTCAGATTCGTCTTCATCTGATTCGTCAAAAGATTGTCTGACTATTTCTTGTATAGGGTGAGCATAACCCATCTTTTTCATCATTAGTGATTTTATAGAATCTCTGACAAAGAAAATGTCTGCCATATCAGTATCTTCAAGATGAAACCCTGCACGATCCATTTCCATAATCATAATATTGGAAATGAAGTCAGAAACATCATCAATATAACCCATTCTAAATTCGGTTATATTCTCTTGCATTTTCTCGCTTGTTGCTGGTTTGGTTTTTTCTTTTGAAAATCTATCTGGAAATTTAATTACGTTATCCATTTTTTATCTCCTGTAAAACGTTCTCCCACTGCCTTTTGAATTCTAACAAAGAATAGGGAATGAACCTGCTGGATTTTATTTGCATGTCTTCTGTCACGCTGGAATAGTTATCCAATATATATTTAGATAAACTGTAAGTTCTATTCGCAACATCATTATAACTTTCAGACATTGGAAACATATAAGTCATGTTCTGCGCCGTTTCAGGTAATGCTCCAAAATCAGGATGAATGCAAATGCAACCATTCTGAATAGCCTCCATCAATGCAAGACAACTTGTTTCGTGCCAGATACAAGGATAAATAAACATGTCACTTTTCTTTAAATAATCCAAGACTACTGAATTTGGTTGTGATCCGTGATACGTTATATTATCTGTGTTATTTATTTTATCAAATAAGCTTTGGTAGTTAACATCATTTTCTTCCCATCCATATATTTTGAAAGATGAGAATACATCCAAAGTTACATCATATTCTTTCACCAATTCGTTGAATACTGGAAGCAATAGCTCCAATCCTCGATGTGGTGTAGTGTGATATATTATTTTGACCGGACCATCATTTTCTTTTTTGCTATTTGGATTGAAATAGTCTCCAATGGCATTCTTTATGACTACGCATTTAGAGTATGGAAGGTCGAAGTGTTGGATGAACAAATCTCTTTGATGATATGAAACGAATACGAATTTTGCATATGAATTCAGTATATTTTTATCTTTTAGTTTTTCATATCTTATGTCAAATGGAAGATCGTGTAGATACAATATGTTCTTCATTTTTGGTTCTATATCATACACTCTGCTGAAATGAATGCAAACGCCTTTAAGCAAATCATTATCTACTAGCTGTAGCAATCTATTTCGCATTATTTCTGTTCCGCCCATTGCGGCTGGACTTGTCAGCTTATTAAGTATTTTACCATTATTAATTTGGCTCATATTAAACCTTTGCATAAAAAAGTGGGGCTGTTACACCCCACTCGTATAAATTTGAAAAAGTATTAAAGGGGGAAGACTTTTTTCATAACGTCTTTATAAGACCCGCCTTTATAAGTGTTCATTTTGACACGAATAAATAGCCTATTAGTTTCGTTCTTGTTTGGATTTCGAATAGTGATCCAAGGGTTTCCACCGGCAAGCCATGATTTTTGTGCAGCAATATGACGGTCTGACGCAGGACGTGCAGCCTTCATGGCGCGACGAGTAGCGGCAGAAACGTTACGGCCTGTGCCTTTGGAAGTGTAAGATGTTTTGTTACCTTGTTTAGCCATAATATATATTCCTTCTTCATATTTAATTTTATATCGAATCAAGTTCTTTCAGTATGCGAAACGATATGTCTGTTATATCACACTCTGGTTCCGAGCGCAAGACAAAAATCAATCTGTCCATAAATAACAATTCCATATTGGTGTCCGACGCTACAGATAATGCTTCAAAAACAGTTTCTATATCGTAAGGATTTTCGCAAAAAACTTGTCTTTCTTTATTCTTCTTTTGAGTTTTTTCGCTCATTATGTGTCCTTATAATCTCTGTAATAATAGAGTATAGGTCTTCTAAGCTACCGTTATTGTGGACAACATATCCGCTCAATGGAACTGTTTCTTCAAAAAATTGATCTTCTAGTTTTTCAACATCAGTTTTGTGATTTATTACAATCTCTTCAAGTATATTTTCAAACTTAATATATTTTCTCGAATCATTTCGGTAGTCCAAACCATCCCTATACAACCTTACGATGATGACTTCTTCATCACCAAATTTATTTATAATATGGGAAAGCTCTTCGACAAAACCACCATCACTTATACAGTAATTCTTACCGTGTTCCATCTTTTCAGAAGCTTTAAGACCATAATATGAGTTGCCATATAAGGGTTTTATTATGTTTTCTGACGTATGGATAAGTGCTTCTCTTCTAGAGAAATTTTTAAGTTTTTCTTCCTTCACATCTTTGTGTTTGGAGTTGTAATTTGAGAAAAACCAATCTCGGTCTACTCTAAAAAGAGCAATCGTATCTGCAAAAAGCTGTTCTTTGAACTCGACATGAGTAAAATCTTTTTCATTTTTTAAAAATTCACATGAGGCATCTTTCCCTGACGAGGGTGGCCCATTAAATATTATCACAGTCATTTATATAAATTATTCTCCATGTTGAAAAATTCCCTCATATACCCATCCCATAATGGATTTTTTTCTTTGATTAGGACTTATACAATCCCCAACTCTTCCGCGCTTACATTTTAAAAAAGATTGTATTTCTTTTCTAGTCATGTAAACAGAACCTTTTTCTGGATGGGTCCATATATATTTGGTAAAATCTTCACCACTTCTAAAGTTAGGTTCAAATTCATTTCCAACTTCGCCTGCAAAATACCACCCTCTAACAGACTTACAGTGTTTCCTCTTAATTACACAAGAGTTGACATTACATTTATAACCGCCTAAAAACAAAGTCATGCCATATTGGGATTTATAAATCTTTTCTTTAGTCTTTTTGTTAATCCACACATATATTTTATCATCGTAACGTGGGTGACTTTCTGCATTTCCTAATCCGATACCTCCCGGTATCTTATTCATACATAATTTATCTTTAAACCACAAATCACCAATTATTATATTTTCATTCAATAAATTGCTACTATGGCTATCGTTCATCATTATTATTTCTTTTACAAACTCAGGATTATTAGTAAAATGTCTTCTTCTAGCTACAGGAGGTTTATGCTTAAAACCATTTATAACCATCGCAAGGTTCCTTATCCAATCACCACTACCAAAATAATCATGGTCTTCGGGATTCTCGAAACAGGAACTTCTACCTATATAATATTCGCCAGTATTTGTATTAGTTATTTTATATAGGTAAAAATTCATATCATTCCTTTACGTCTGTAAATGCCTCTTTCCACTCATCTTGAGTGATCCCAGATATTATAAATTCAACATCTTCGTCATTAAGATATGGCATGGCATCATGTATACTCATATAACCCAAGTTATATGTTATCCAATCATCAGGATTTACGGGAATGTCTCTAATTCTTTCAATTCCTGTTATTACACTTGTTCTCTTGATTCTCATTTTAACCACCTTATTATGACAAATTTATAATCATGGTATTATTTATACCACAACATATGCTGCTTGTCAAGCAAAAAATCACCGCATATATAATAGGTTAATGGTATAAATAAAGTTACATGTGAACAAATAAGGAATCGTTATGAGAATTGCAGCCATTGACTACAGTATGACCTCTCCCGCGATATGCGTAGCAAATACAGAAAAACCTCTATCTTTTGAAAATTGTTTTTTCTACAACATTTCAAATATTAAAAATAAGCCATATAGAGAAAATATTCATTACACTGAAATGAAATACATCACTGACGATGAAGAAAGATTTGACTATCTTTCAAATTGGGCAGTTGAAGCACTCCAAGTCAACAATGTTGAAAAGGTTATCATGGAAGGTTATTCCTTCGGAAGCAAATCTAGCCGACTATTTCAAATTGGAGAAAATGGCGGTGTCCTGAAACACAAGATTTTCAGAATGAATATACCTTTGATAAAGCTTGCTCCGACAGAAGTCAAGAAGGTTTTTCATGGAAAAGGTAACGCTTCTAAAGAAGATATGATTGAAGCACTTTTCACCAAAGAAGGTATTAGGTTGGGAGATAATGCAAAGTCGCCCATAGGAGATATAGTCGATTCTTATGCTATATTATATTCTGCTGTAACCAGAGGATTAATATAAAAGAGGCAGTGTTTCATCACTGCCTCTTTTTATTTCAAGTTTCCTAGACCTTGCATATTTTCGGAAACATAAATTTCGTATTCAGTGAAGCCTCCAATATGTTTACCATTAACAAAAATTTGTGGGACTGTTTTTGCATTTGGAACCAAGGCAAGTAATTCTTGTTTTGTGTCGCCTTCGGAAACGTCTTTCCACTCATACTTAATTTGGTTTACGTTATTCAACTTCTTAGCTTCATCGCAATAAAAGCATCCGGGTCTTCCGAAAACTATAACATTTGCACTCATCATTTACTCCTATAATATTCTATAATATGATTTATTATCATTTGCACTTCTTCTTTGGGTATCTTACCCTGTGAATATACATCAGGATTTAGCCTGCATATTCCACAATCTTCCATATAAGCATCGACGTAAATGTAAGACTTGCTCTCTTCGTCATATATGGTTATTACTAACGTTTTCTCTGGTGTGTTGGTTCTACTCGGTAGTATCTTTGAAATAATCTTGTTTATCATTTAGATACTTTTCACCTTCCGCTGTCACGACCCATTCCCCATTATCATGAAAAATATAACCGTTACCTTTAAGACGGTTGATGTATGGAGTATGTTTGTTTGACACCATTATATTTTTGTCTTTTAATTTTTGCAACAACTCTAAGCTCTTGTTATCCATCTAAAGATATTCCTTCAACGTTGTAAGACATGATATCATCATAATCAAATATTCTGTGATTTATACCATTCACTTCTACATCCAAGAGCAGATGGCTTATAATTATGACGTTTTCAAACATGAAAATATCTTTCAATTCTTGGTATTCTTTGGCTTTAACTACTACCAAACAATCTTTCAGAACGCAGCTTTTAAATTGTATCTTCTTATCTTTGATGTTTCCGAAGTCGAGTATTCCATCCATATTTCTATTTTTAATTACGAAATCATTATTAAATTTATTAGTATGTATTAAATATCTATCTGTGCAAAAAACATCTCTTGTTATAAAAATGTTATCTTCCATAAAATTGTATATTGTCCTCTTCACTTTTATTTGGAACAAACAAATACCAGCATACATCGTCTTTGCCACTCATGGTTGTTCCTTCAATCCATTTCATTCTTCCTACAGTTACAATTTTTGTGCAGTATTTTTGTAAATATGGGGCAGCTTTCATGGTGAACATCCAGTTCGCATCAAACAAAAACCATGTGGGTTTCATTGAAGCAAAATGTTCTATTGAGTGATGTAGCAAATCTCTTGACCAAGGTGGGTTCGAAATGATAAACTCCGATTCGGAAAGATCAGCCTCAGTAACGTTTATATATGATTTTTCGATGAATGTCAAGTCTGTAATGTTATGTTCGTAATCTGGCTCTATATCAGATGCGTATACACATTTTCCTTCAAGTTGATTGATTAAATCGCCTCTTCCGCAAAAGGGTTCTGCATATGTATAGGTTTCTGGTAAAAATGGCTTTATAGCCTTTCCCGCTTTAGGATCAAATGTTCTGTAATAATCCTTAGCAATTCTGTCAAAATCTGACCGCTTACCCATTATAAATCTCCATAATAATTTTATATATGGATTATTTATAACAGAATCTAGTAAATTATGATTGGGCGAAGCCCAATTTTGCGAAGCAAAATTTCATGATTCTTCTTACTTGACAGGACTCATGAAACCCTATAGAGTCTTATAAGAATCATGAGTCCTATAATTTAATCACGAATCACAAGATTCATTATATCACAGGTTGTATTTTTGTCAAGTCCCTAAATAAACCTTGACATATTGTCGCAGTGTGATAATATGGACTCAATCGAATCACTATAACAAGGAGTTTTGTTATGACTATAAAGAAAGACGATTTTCAATTAAATATTATGCTAATTTGCGTAGGTTTTATTCTTACGGTTTTAACTCATTATATTTGTGTCATGTTGGGAGTTCAACTACCAGACATTAATATGCTTGAGTTTGTTGCTGTTGCTACTAGCTATACATGCACTATCATGTTCGCTATGCAGAAGAGAGCAGCATACTTTTACGGAATTATCAGCACGTTTTTTCTGTGCTGGTTCTTTGCAACACAAGGAATTTTCGCGTTAGCAATTTTTAACGGTGTTCTAGTTATCAGTTTAATTTACGGATACTGGCGTTGGGGTCCAGATGGACGACCGATTCCAGTTACAAATATCAAAGGTTTCAAATCATTTGCCGGTTACGGAATGTTTACAGTTATTATCGCAGGTTTATTCCTTCTGCTTGTGGGCGCTTCTTCCAAGATCGACATTTTTCTGGCATCGGCTTCCGCAACCGCGCAGCTTATGCTAGACAATAAAAAGCTGGAAAACTGGCTTGTATGGATGGTCATTAACGTGTTCTCTATCGTTTTCTTCATTCAAAGCGGCTTCTGGCTATTGGCAATTCAATTTATGCTATTCTTGCTGAACGCTATTTTCGCGTATTTCTCTTGGAGAAAGGGTCTAGTAAATGTCTAAAGATGAAAAAATTCATGGCCTAATTCTCGGAACGTTCATGCCCTTTCATAAGGGGCATGAACTACTAATCAACTTCGGCAAAGAATATACTGAACAATTTGGGCGTGGTCGCCTTCTGGTAATTCTTTCATCTCGCAGCAATGAACCCATTTCAGGTAATATGCGTCTGGATGCAATCAGAAAGACTTTTGGAAACGATGTGTCGATTTTTCATCATATTGACGATGATGCTCCACAAAATCCAAAAGACAAAGATGACGTTAAATTCTGGGAATACTGGAAGAAAGTTATCACCAAAGCTGCCATTCAAAGTAATTTAAATCCATACGCAATAAAGTATGTATTTTCATCTGAAAACTATGGTGACAAAGTAGCAGAAATTATTGATGCAACTCATGTCAAATTTGACCAAGCTAGAACGGCTGTCCACGTAAGCGGAACGCAAATCAGAAACAACCCTTTGTCAAATTACCAACACATGAACGCGCACATGATTACAAATCTTCGTCGCAGGTATGTTTTGTTTGGAGCCGAATCGGTTGGCAAGACTACTTCTCTAAAATATCTAGGCAATAGTCACTACGGGTCACATACCCTACCTGAATATGCCAGACCGTTTTTAGAAGAATTGGAAGACAAGTCTCCGTCCGAAAAGAACATGTGCAGTATCTTCATGGCGCAGCATTCTATGGAAATTGCCGCAATGAAACAAGTCGGCGGTTCTCTACTGACGTTTATGGATACTGATATCATGTCCACTTTTGGATATGCAAGGCTGGTAAAGATGAAAACAAATCAGTTTGAACATTTGGTTCCAATTGATTTTAGAAGAACGTATTTCGTTCTGTCACAAGATGAGGTTCCTTTTGAAAAGGACATTCTCAGATATGGTGGCGATGTAAGAGAAACCAAGGATAGTTTTTGGATCAATCTGCTAGAAGAATTTAATCTAAGATACTTTGTTGTCAAAGGCGATTTCAGTAGCAGGATGGACCAAATTAACGCTATAATAGCAAAAGATTTCAAGAAGGACTTTCACTTTAACAGAGAGTAGGAAAATCTTATGAAACAAGATTTCTTGATACACAAACTAGATATCACTATAAAAGTGGTCACTGATAATATGCTGGAAGTATCGTGGTATGGTTTCAACACCCGCCACGATATTGACGGTATGGTATTGGTTCAGACAGATGATGACCACAATGATATATTCATGACAATAGAACATGATATGCATCCAATGGAAATTGGAGACAATACATCTGTCAACGTTTATCTGAAAAATCCAAATAAACGCAAAAGCGTATCCAAAGATGCGTGTCCTATGCTTAAAAAACTAGTAAACGAAATACAATTCAGGACACGCAAGCTTCATTTTTCAGGACTCGTCACGTCCGAAGTAGATATGTAGTAGTGTAATCACAACACCCAATAGCAGCAATGCTACGTGGAAATATGATACAGTATAAAGGGCAGCACCATACATAACGGTGAATATGTCCTCAAGACAGTCTACCTTATTACCACCATTAATATAGTCAATAAATTCTTTGACGCCGTATAACGCAAATGTTACCATCAGCATAGTTGCATATGTCATCGGAAAGATGTATATGGACACATGGGCTAGAATCCACATGAACGCACCGCCTAGCGCACCGTGCCAAACGCCTTCTGCCCCGCGTCTATAAGACTGTTCCGCTGGACCAAACTTGTTTGATGGTGTGAATAGTTCTTTGAAAAATTTAGCGATTGTCTTCATTTTCTTCTCCTGTTAATGTGTAGACTAAGGTATTTATTGGAAGGAGTTTTTATGTCTAGGGTAATCAAACCAGAAATACACGCTATAGATTATCTGGAAGAAATTGTATCATACACAAAATATTTTTTAAATGCCGATTGCGCTGAAACTAAAAGCGATAGCTTTATCTATATAATGCATAGATGGGAAAATGCTGTAAGTGTTTTTTCAAAAAATCAAAAAATTGTAAATTATGATGTGAAAAAAATTGTAATAGAAAACAGGTATATAGGATTCCGAATAAATCATATCGCAGTTAATCATGAGAAAACGCATAACATACAAGTAGAATATAAAGATTGTGTGAATTTAATAACAGGAGAGATATTGTGAGTATTATTTTGGCTTTATTTCTTTTTAGCGGCATTGAGTCAAATGCAGATTTAAAAGAATACACCTATGATCTAGATGGTGGTATCTGCACTCATGATGTGTCTGCCAGTTTTAACCCTCAAACAATTGAAATAAATGGGGGAGGAATTTATATGGGTAATGGCGGTAATGTTAGATTTAGCGTCACCTTGGGTAATGGATTGATTATATACGGTGTGAGTCAATTTGGTTCAAATCCTAACTATGTCTACTATTATACCCTGAACCCAGAGACAGGAGATATTGGGGCATTTCAAACAAATAACCCAGAGGAACTTAAAGAAGAAGGAGCGGTTGATACGATGCAGTTGAAACCATGTAGATAATATGAAACTTGAATACCAAAAAAACTTCGATGAGAAAATATTTAATAACTATGTAAAACAATCAATATTTGGAAATAATGAATTTTCCGAATTACATTTTAATGATTGTAAGATAACTGTTTTGAATAGGTTATCATACGAAAAAACTATACGTTATGTAAACAAAAAAAATCTTGAGAATACACCTGTATTGACCCTTAGAAATGTAGATGTATCAAGTGGGCCTGTAATATATGTGAGATATTATGATAGCAGTGAAAGTTATATAAAATCATCATATCCTTGTTACTATCACTCTATAATAAAACCAGTAACCAGAAGGCACTCAGCAATAGCCTGTATAATGGAAGGAAATGCAACATGACTAAACAACCAAGAGTATATAGAGGAATTGGATTTTTTGGAGTTCTGACAATCGTATTGATTGTTTTGAAATTGGCCGAAGTCATCAGCATTTCATGGTGGTGGATTGTGGCTACATTTTTTGCACCTTGGATCATCGGATTTAGCATAATCGCATTCGGATTTATGGCTGTAGGACTTATATTTCTCGGTGCTTTGATTTTGGATTTGATTACAGGTAAACGGTGACATGATACTGGATAGATCAGAACTAGGGAAGCAGATATTAGAAATGAGCTATACTGGTGAATGCTCATTTAGAAATAACATTGGCTTTTATAAAACCGATAATGGTAGTCTAGATTTTTATGAAGCTTATGGATTGTCTGATAGTATGCTAGATGATTTGGGTTTTGGGTGTGAAGATTATTTAAATTTCAAAAGCGATGAGTTTGTCCCAAGAGAAAAAGCAGAAAATTCATATGAAAGTAAAGCGCCTCTGTATAGATATGTAAACATACGTTTCAAGAAGCCATTCTATATTAGAGTGAAAAGAAGTAGATTCACACATACATCAACAAACGGAAATATAAGCAGCTTCAATTTGCTAGATAAGTTTGAATTGTTTATCAGAGTTAGATTTGAGGGATGCCAATTTGATGAATTGCCTGAAAAATACACGTTCTGTAGCTATAAAAATTGTTATGCGGATGATAAACTGATAGGAGATTTACAATGAATATTTTATACCTGACAGATAGAGAGGCTACTAGTTACGGTCAACCTTCCGTTGGCAGTATCGCCTATATCAGCATTGATCTAATAAAGATGGCAATCAAGGAACATGCTGACTGGATTTTGGACTATGACGAAGACATTCATACAAAGGAGGAATTTCATTTTCATTCCAGTGCATTCGTTGCGCTGACGAACCTTTTGAAAGAAGTCAAGTAATGTCAGGCAAAGAAATCTATAGTTATTTCATAAGCAAGTTTAAAGTGCCATATGGCACTGTAACTGAAAAACACACATACGAAGATATTGGACAAGTTACAACAAAAGTATCAATTAATGATGTAATTAAAATTATGGCAGTCGATATAGATGTTCGTGTGAAAGACGTTAACGAAAGTATTAATATACCGTTTCCTAATGGGTTGCGTAAGATTAAACTGGTTCCTAGAAAAAGTATCAGTATTGACAATATGTTAATTTCTTCAACTTTCCCTATAAACTTTTTCAATATGTATATTGAATATACACCATTTTTTATAGTGAACTTGATTGATGCTGAAAGAAGTATTATTAAAAGTCATTATATAAGATGCTACTTTTCTAATTGCGTAGTGCAGGGGAAAAATTTGGAGATGCTGGAATATGACAACTGCGAAATCATCACTGCCACTTGACATTACCCCTCTGTATGATAAAGTGTCATCAGGCATGGACCCATACCAAATTGGTGAAGGCTACAGAGAAACCATCTTTCACAAAAAAGGTGGTTTGTTTTAACTTGAAAAAGAAATAGTGTTGTCTTGTGTAAGATGGCACATTGGAAAAATGTTTATAATAAGCATCGAAATAAATGGGTTTGTAAAAGAAAAGAACATATCTATACCTATGCCAGATGGCATGGAGCCTATTGTATTTGAGAACAAAGATTACAAAAATATCTATACACCTGAAAACTTTGTGTATGACAAGGAAGTGGTCATTAAAAATAGAAACCTTGTGAGTGGAGTGATTTTTCGATTCTCTAGAAACTCCGGTTCTGAAATAATAACTGCGCCAATGATATATCAAGATTGCATTTATTATACAAGTCACAAATATATACCTTTAACAATTAATAGTATACAGGAAAACGACAATGGATAGTATTGAAGAAGCTATTAAAGAAATATATAAAACGACCTCTTTGAAGTTTGAATATAATGGCATCCATTGTGCAATTCACAAGAAGCTGTTTAATGCGGAACTTTATGTGAATTTGGATCAGGCCGAAGATACAGAAAAGAGAATAGGCAAATATATTGGCTTTGATTTTGAATACGATATAAACAAGCATTTTCTTCCCAATACGAACATACAAATTCAAAAGAAACCAAATTTTGGCCTTGTTTTTGTCAACGAAGTAAAGCCCATTGAAATAAACCTTACGCTTGTGAGAAAGGAAGTAGAATATAAAACGAACACGTTATATAAAGGATGTGTTTTCAAAAGATCACAATGTTTAAATCCTGCGCGGTCTATTTTTGATAACTGTGAAGGGGTAGATGGTTTAGAATAACAACTCAATAGGATATAGATATGGAAAACGAGGTTTCAAAACTTATAGGTCGTTTCTTGGAAATTTCAAAAAAGAAGAACGATGATTATGAAGAATATTCTACCAGTGTCAAATCAGACGTTGAACCCCAGATGGACATTGCTTTAGAATTTTGGTATGATTTTTGCGAAATTGTCGTAACGATATATTGTCATGCGTCAGTTTATGATGCTGAAAAATTCATAGTAGAATTGCCTAGTGGTGAAACGCTGTATTACAACCATTACTCTACAAATACGGTCAACATTAGAAACATTGACACGAACGGATATGATATTCTCTTCTTTGTTGTATTTGAAAAAGAATACGAAGAAAAACAAGCAAAAGAAAGGTTAAATATCAAATATAAAAACTGCGTTGTAAACAATTATATGCTCTCTGATAATTCAGTAGAAGGATGTGAATTTTATGAAAGGTGATAGTAAAAAACTGGTGGATATTTACACTAGGCAAATGCAAGGGCTTGATACATCTCCATATAGGATATTGGTTAATCAATCGAAATATTTGGACGTTTATTCTATGGGGGTCGAAGATATCACTATGGAAGAGTTTGGAATTTCCAATATAGACCATGAACAGTTTAATCTGAAAACCATAAAAGACTCATTTCAAAAACCTGAATTTCATAGCTTTGAAGTTGATAACTTGATTCTCATATACCCATTAAGATTGACATTTTTTGTGGGAACTATAGAATACCATTTGAATGTAAAACATAATAACTGCATATTCAAATTAGGCCAGAAGAAATACTATGAAACTATTAACGAGCATAATTGTGTATGGTGTTTAGATGATGTTGGGTAAAACTGAAAACAAGCTACTTGAAATGTCAAAAATAAGTGGAAATGGAGTAACTATAAGCATTGATCCGTATAAAGTAAAAATCATGATTAGATATGATGAATTTTGGCAATTCGCAGATATTATTAGCAGTATATTCGATCAGCAAATTTCCGAAGAAGATTTCGAATTCTGCAAAGTTGTATATGGTGGTGCAATTGCGCCTGATGCAAAATACTTCATAAACTCCTCTAGTTTTGCACATTTTCAAAACATGAAATTGGAAAAGCCCATATTGATAAATGGTAGAATAAAATCCACTAATCTTTATATCATCAATATGGATTACACCAATTGCGTATTTGAATGTGAAAAGCCAGTAACAAAAATATATAAAATTGCCAGAAGCGATAAAGACTGCATATGGAGCAAAACATGAGCATTGAAGAGACAATATTGGAACATTCCAAACATTCTAGAATTTTTATATTACTCAATAGTTCAAAAAACTACGATGTGCTAGAATATAATTACAGCAATTTCGGTGAATTTCAGGCAGAGATTGAAACCCTATTCAATGTGGATATAGAGAAAGATGATTTTGAGATATACGTGGATGATCCAATTACAGATATGCAACTGTTTAGGTATAAACATCAATTCGCTCATTTCAAAAACATGCATTTTAAAAAGCCCATAGTAATACGAGCATCATATGCATATGGAGATATATACCACTATATAAACATGGACTATACTAGTTGCATATTTGATTGCAGTGAAAAATTGGTTAATACTAGATCAAGGGTCAAAACGGATTGTATATATTTGGGTGATTAAAAGGGTATTGAAATGAAGAATGACATAAGCAAATTTATCGGCTATTATGTGAATATGGCTAAAAAAGGAGAATTTCTGGATGAGATTGTTGATTCAATTTCTGAAATTAAAATAGAAGTCAATTCATATGTGGGTTCCCAACATGCTCGATATTTAGATATTGAAGTAATTACACCATACCATATAGGAAATGACCCAATTATGCTTTTACCATCGAATGAAATATTTCATTTATATCATGATTTGATCGTATTGAAAAACCTCGCATTTAACGATATCCGAATACATATAGAAACCGATACTCCATTTCCTAAAAATACGATCAATGTAAATGACGCATATAGATATAAAATCGAAATGATTAATTGCGTTTGTCCCGATTATAAAAGGGACATATATGAATTTAAAAACTGTGAAATATTTTCATGCTAGTTTGAGACACAACTAGGCAAAAGAACAAACCGTGAACAAAAAATCAGCTTGACAAAAATCGTGATTCTAAGATATTCTGGTGGTGGACCCGAATCGAAATATGAGAATCAAAAAGAGCCAAGAATATCATAGGATCGAAACATGCGTCAAGTAAAAATAAGAACGAGGTTTTTTCATTTTAGGGCTTGCATTGAGATTGATTCTTCCCTAGATATGAAATCACCGAAACGGCGAACCCGCCAGCAAAAGGACAGTTATCATGACCTACGATCAAGCCAATGCCGCCGCCCGCGTCCTGCGTGAAGCTGGTCAATATGATGCAGCAGAACATATGGAGGTAGTCGCGGAAACTGCCCGTCGCCAGCATTTCCAAGACATGGCACAGAAATGCTATGACGACCCGGATTTTGCACTAGCCTATGAAGAGGACATGCGAGAATTTAGATAGGAAAAAAGCCCTTTGGGGCTTTTTTTAATGCGTCCTGAGAACAAAACGTGAACGTGAAAACACCCCTGTTTTTGGCCTCTGAGCGGCCTTTGATGTTTCCGGGTAGGGTGATGAGGCATGACGGCGCAACGGGCTTCTACGGGCAAAATAGAGCGTCTGGGAACGTGTCTGCATCGGAACATGAGTCTTAGGGTATCAACTCGGCAAAAGAACAAACCATGAACAAAAAAAGATTCAAAAAAATGCGTTTTCCCTATTGCGAATCGGAACGGGAACGCATATTCTTTAGTTATAGAGACAGACACACACCAACCCCGGAGGCTACCATGACCGCTCGCATCCAACTCGACACCTTCAACGGTCGCGGCTCGCAGCATCACCTGAAAAATCCGAAGACCCCGGCAGAAGAAAAAGCCCTGATCGCGGGCGGCTCTAAAGTCCGGTTTCAATCCACCCCTATCTCGAAAAAAGAAGAGGCGGAAAATTTCATCGCCGCCCGTGCGAAACTCGCCCGCAACAGCAAGGCAAAAGTCACTCTGGAAAAAGCCCCTTGGGAATAAGGGGAACGGGCGGGGGAAACCCCGCCTTCCTTGTTTCACGTGAAACAATCTCGCAATGAAAAAAGTTGAAAAAGGGGATTGACCAAAATCAGCAAGGCATGATATTCTGAAATAGAATCAAAAATTTTTTAGATGATTCGCATGAAGATTCTATTTCAGAATATCACCGAATCACGATATCCGTCAAGAGGAAAAATCGTTCACGTTTTGTTCTCTATGGGGAAAAAGAAAAAGCCCCGAAGGGCTTGATCTTATGCCGCGAGGGCTTTCATCAAAATGTCTTCAAGTTCGGTTTCTTCCGGTTCATCTTCATAGATGCGGTTTTCCATGAAGAGCGGACCTTGCCACTTGTCCAACATGAAATTGAATTGCTTGCGGACAAGGCGCATTTTCCACTGAGTCCGAACCGAAATGAATTCGTCCATATAGAAAGAGGTATCAAATTCCATGATTTCCGAAAAAGTCATGGCGGCGATTTCCGCGCGGATGGCGACGAAAGCAGCGCGGGCGAGTTTTTTGGATGTAAACATGGCTGATCCTTTCCAGATCAAGAGGGTTAAAGCTGGCCGGAACCTCGTTCCGTTAAGACATAGATAGACCATGATTCTGATTCCCGCAAGAGATATTTTCAACTATTTTTCAGTTATTTTGGGGATTGACGCATTGCAATATCCTATGATATTCTTCCCGCCAGACCGAATCACGTTCACGTTTTGTTCTCTATAGGGAAAAAGAAAAAGCCCCGAAGGGCTTGATCTTATTTTTCCCAAGGGGCTTTTGGCAGGCTGACCGGTTTTTTCGGGGTTTCCACTACCATCTGCGCGAGTTTGGCATCGGTGGAGTTGAGGGCAGTCACTTGGATCATCTTTTGAACGAACATTTCCGGTCTTCCTTCTCTGGACGCGACCCCTTGCCGCGTTTCCTGATTCCTAGATAGGCCATGATGGCGAGTCGTGCAAGAGGAAAAATGAAAAAAGTTTGCCCGCCGTAGACCCCTCTATTTTGGCCTGTGACGGGCATTGACGTTTCCGGGTAGGGCGATGCCCCTGTGAGCCTTGCGGGGCTTCCTACCGCGCCACAGCGACTAGGACGACATACCCCGGACGATCCAGACGTATTTTGTGACGAAAGGAATTGTGCGGATAGTCGGCACGGAATTTCTCGACAGTCCGCACAAATAGGTCAGGGAATTGAGTCGCCCATGATACCATCATTTCAACTGTGACAGATGCGAGTCTTGGCTTTTGCATTTTGTTATCCCCATTTATCAAATAGATTTCGACATTCATTATGCCATTCTTTCACAGATTTATTATATTCCAAATCACCTTTTAGAAATTCAGCATATGAAATTGCATCCTTTTCTCGGAAGAAAAGGAAATGGGCGTTGTATCCATTAAGCCCGCCGATATTGTAATCTTTAAGTGATCCGCCAGAAGAATATTCTTCACCCGTATATTGTGAAATATAGGTATATGCAAAAGAACCTTTTTTGGTAAATGTTTCATCTTCATATTCAACGCCATTAATTTCATTAAATGACGCAATTTTAGTGAAATGTCTTTTAGCCAAATACCCGCCTTGCGATACTTCCCAAATATCGGAACCAGTGAGCAAATGCATTTGCTCGACTGTTTCAATTGCGCCTTTAGGATATTCCCGCGCAGTTGTTCCTTTAAGTTTAATCATGTCTTTATCCTTTCCCTATATGTGGCCCCTTATCGGGACCACTTGCGATTGATGTTCCACTTTTCCACGACGAGTCCCGTTTCCGTTTCATCCGTCACGATATACGCGACAGTTTTCTTGACGAGGGCGAAACGGGTTTCTTGATTTGGCCCGACAAAAACCAGATGTTTATAATCGCGAAATTTGTCCTCGGGGAACGCAGTTGCGTTCATATACTCGAAAGTTTTGCCGTGATCTTTTTCCACGAACATTCCGGCGATTTTGTCTTGCGAGATATGAGCGGGGGCATAGGACATGGCGCAACTCCTTTTGGCGCGGTGGGTTTATCCTGTGATACATGATTCGCCTGTCCATGTCAAACCATTATTTCGCCTTGACGCACGAAACCGTTGTGTGCTAGTCGTGGAAGTCTGAATGGCAAGGAAAGGAATCATTGTGCTGCCCACATATTACGCAATTGATATTGTTACATCTCGCAAGGGCTTGCTAATGATGGCGCAGTTTCTTGGGCTTATGGCTTACGGAAATGATTTTGTGCAAGGCAATCGCATGATGACATATGACGCGCGAAACAAGGTTTTGAGCGTTACGATGACAAAACAAGACGCACTAAAACTGTCGGAAAAATTCAACTTTGAGTTCCAGTGATTTGTTTCACGTGAAACAATAGCCTTAGAGTCTTCTAGGCAAAAGAACAAAACGTGAACAAGATTAGGGCTTGACAGCATCATGATTCGATGATATTCTGGACTAGAGACTCGAATCTTCTGGTGATAAAAATCAGGTTTTACTTTTAGAATATCATATCGAATCGGGGTAAGTAAAGGGGCAAATTATGCCCCCTGAGTCTTTCTTATTAGTTCGCCCATTTCATAGCTGAACCCGTGCGACCAACAAAAGCCTTCCCGGTCATACTTTGAATTAACATCATCCCCCGTGGCGTCAAACTGCCAGCGGATAACATCGCCCACACGGGCGTTAAGTTGGACGGCGAGGGCATGAACCCCGCGAATCCAATCATTATATCGGCGGGTTTCATCCTCAACCCGTTGCGCCTCATTGCTGGCGAGTTGCGCGACAAGGTAAGAATAATCCTCGTCAAAAGCCTCGACCGAAGCCCAGACGTTCCAGCCGCGCGGGCGGCACCCGTAAACGTCTTTGTAAAGATCGGAGTAGCAATCATCCACGATCATGCAAACGGAACCAGCGGCGAATTCTTGGTCTTGAGCGAACATGGCGATCATCCTTTTTTGCACAGTTTTCCCTCGGAGCATCGCGCCCCGCAACACCTACGTAGCAGGGAATCACCCTGCTTGTCAAGCGTATATGCAAAGAAAAAATCGAATTATTTGGGGTTGACAGGCCGGGCGATTCTACGATATTCTGAAATAGAGAGTCTATGCGAATCACTTGGAAGATTCGAGATTCTATTTCAGAATATCACACTCAGATTTCATGTAAAGATAAAAAAAGCCCCGAAGGGCTTAATTTATGAAAACTCCCGGTCTACTATTTCCAGACGTTCCCAGACTTGCGCCCACGTGGAGTCGGCGGGAAGATCACACAGAAACATTTCCGCGTGGAACGTTGCATTGTTTGCAACGTCAATGGCTTCTTCCAGCGACAGTTCGGGGCGGGCTTGGACTTGGGCGAGGATGGACATTTTCAGTTTCCTTCAAACATGGTTGGTTCCGAGGACGTTCCCCGTGCCTCATACGTAGCTGATTCTTGTGTTTGTGTCAATATAGGAAAAGCATTATTTTAGTTTATTTTTGGGGTTGACGTAAAAAGTGAGTATGATATTCTGGACTAGACTCTTGATTCTCGCGTTCACGATTCGTTCTCATTGTGGGTTGTTCACGTTTTGTTCTGTTTCACGTGAAACAAAAGCCCCCCGTTTCCGAGGGGCTTTTCCTTTTACCAAGGCATCGCGGGGAGGGAGACTTTCGCGGTTGACTTGCGGGCGAGGCGGGCGCGGGCGGCTTTCGCGTTTTCGATTTCTTCCGCTTTCGTGATCGGAGTATGTTGAAAGCGGACCTTGTTCCCGCCAGCGATCAGAGCGGCCTCTTCCGCTTTGCTTTTGGGGTTTTTCAGGTGGTGTTGGCTTCCGCGACCGTTGAAGGTATCCAGTTGAACCGCTGCGACCATCTTTCCGTTCCTTCCGCTGTGGGCCTCTGCCCGTTTCCATACTTAAAGAATATGCACTCTTGATCCGATTCGCAACCCCCCAAATGCACTTTTTTGAATCTTTTTTGTTCATGATTTGTTCTCAGGTTTCGCGGCGAAACTGCGTTCACGTTTTGTTCTTTGGCCCTCTATTTTGCGCTGTGAGCGGCCTTGTGGGTTTTCGGGTGTGTGGGTATGGCAAAAGCCCGTAGGAACCACCTACGGGCTTCTACGGGCTTGTGAGAGGCATTATCGAAAACCTAGTGCCGCTGCGAAAAACTCCTTGAATAGATCGAAGAAGATTAGCAGAGGAAGGATTACCGCCATCAGCTTGATGATGAGATAAACCTTTAGTAGTGTGATGAATGCCCCCATCAGGTTGTTTTGAGGATGTAAAGAGCAGCCAGACCCAGAAATCCAAACGCTACGATGAACAACATATTGTTTTCCTTTCACTTTCCTAGCGGGTTTCACAGACACAACTTGCCAGCATCAAATTGGTTTCATGATGCTGGCAAGATTCTTCTAAGTCACTCGTCTTTCAACTGAAATTTCTTGTGAACCCCCGACTCGTATTGCTTGCGGGCGCTTTTGTTCTTGCGCGCGTTGCGGATTTGTTGCTTGGCGTTGTTCTTGTCGCGCTTTTGGTCTTTCATGATCCGGGTTTCCTTCTGTTTCCGGGTTTCTGTATCTTGAATGTATGGGGGGCCAGATGATTCGTCAATAGGAAAAAATAGGAAAGATTCTTTTTATTTGGGGTTGACAGTGTGGGGTGGGGATAATATTCTGAAATAGAATCCAGAATCATCGTTCACGATTCGTTCTCATGGGGTTTCGCTGCGAAACTGTTTCACGTGAAACAATGACATTGCCCTAAAGCAATGCCATAAGTTGAAACATGATGATGATAGCAGACAAACAAATAGTAAGAAGAAACGAACAAGTCAAAGCGTTAACTGTATCTTTAGCAATCGCGCAACGGATGCTAAGGTTAAGCAAAATCAACCCCATCATGCAAAACGTAGCAGTAGCGCAAGAAGCGATGAAAAGAAGAAAGTGTTCCATACTATTTTCCTTTTGTTTCACGTGAAACATAGGGGCGGGATGATCCCGCCCCCTGTTGATTGCATCAGGCTTGCACCGCTTCCGCTTGTGCAGCACGTTCGGCACGTTTCGCCGCGTTGCGTTCCATCGTGGCAACCCACGTCCGCGCACGGCCCGTCAGGGCAGGAACATGGCGCGGACGACCACGCTTGCCTTCAATCCGTTGTTCCTGAATCTCGACCAGACCAGCCTCGACCAGTTGCGCCGTCAGGTGACGCGAAGGGATGTTTTCAGCATCGCCCGCCTTGATCGCGACCAGCGCGGCAAGCTTGGCCTCTTTGCTGTTGAAGGTTGCCGGGCGACCACGGGCGGCTTTGATTTCTTTCGTCATGATGTAGTCCTTTCTTTGCTGTTGGGCGTCTTGCCCGTTTCCATGATTAAGAGATAGAGCATGATTCTGATTCGTGCAAGCACAAAATGCGATAGGAACGAAAATAGTTTTTGCATCTTCTCGGCAAAAGAACAAAACGTGAACGAATAGGTTTCGCGGCGAAACCACGACGCAATGAGAACGAATCATGAACGGTGATTCTGGATTCTATTTCAGAATATCATACTCAGGTTTAGTGTCAACAAGAAAAAAAGCCCCGAAGGGCTTTTCCTCATTCCATGAAGTTTTCAAATTCTGTCCAGCTATATTCTTCCGCAACCCCATAGGTTTCTTGGAATTGCTTGAACTCACGTTCTGCCGCATCGTGCGAAAGATTGTAGTGGGTGAGCAGGAGGTTCATAATGTCTGCGGGCGAGAGCATGGCGGGTTCCTTTCCCTTGGCTATGATTAAGATATAGCATCAGATTGTGATTCGTGCAAGAGGTAAAATGACTTTTTTCAAATTATTTTTGGGGTTGACAGGATAGGGGAGGGGATGATATTCTGAAATAGAATCAAGAATCACCGTTCATGATTCGTTCTTATAGGTTTCGCCGCGAAACTGTTTCACGTGAAACAAAAGAAAGAGGGGGCGTTATGCCCCCTGTTTCCATCCTTCTGCGATTTTTTCTTGCATATCATCAAATGCGATATGTTTGGGGATAACGGTTTGCGTCATAGCTTTACCATCCCAATACAGAGTCGCAGTTACATCTTCGTGCCCGAAAGTGGACTCGTAGGTGATTTTGAGGTTGGAGTTGGTAATAGTAATCATGGCGGGGTTCCTTTCCTTTGCCGATTATTCTTTATAGCATTAGCGGCAGGTTGCGTCAACAGGAAAATGCGTCACCAGATAGATCAAATGAATCCTTTCACAATGTGCGGATTCTTTGAAATAGTGATTTGTTGCTTTGATGAAAGCAAACCGGAACGGGCGAAATGCCAGACGTTTATTGCGATAGACACGGGAACAGATAGGTTCCCAACGGAAACCGCGCAGAAACTTGTGGTTCCACTCGCAGGAACGATAGTAATGAGTCAAGTCGCGCATTGCCTTATCTCCTGCTAGGGTTTCCATCTATATTTATAGTTGCACGATTCGGGTGTCTATGTCAATATCTAAAAAATAATTGTGACGCGAACATGACACTTGCAAACAACCTAAACGGGTGCTAAGGTTCTGGCAGTTGTAACGAAAGGAGCGAATCATGTTTGATATTGTCAAGAAAATAATTACATTCCCCGGAAAATTTGTCGATTGGTTTGAGGCGGAACGTGGAACTGGTGAAGGAAAAAATGGTTGGGTAGGTAAACCATCGCGGGACTAGGGAGGATGAAAGACTCCTCTTTTCCCTATTGACAGCATGGGGAGGGCATGATATTCTGAAATAGAATCTTGATTCTTGCGTTCATGATTCGTTCTTTTGCGGATAAAAGAAAAAGCCCCGAAGGGCTTTCCTGTTACCAAGGGGCTTTTGCCAGAGTGACTTTGACTTTCCGCTTTGCCGCTGCGCGTTTCTCTTGAGCCAGAGCGAAAGCCTTTTCATCTTTTGCGGTAATGGCAGGAGCGGCACAATTTCCGCAACGCTTCTCAAAATCGACCCGGTTCATGTTAGCGTGGGAATTGAAGTATTGAGCGGAGACTTGCATCGGGTTGCCCTTTCTTGGCTGGTGTAATTATAGAATATGCCTTGCCAGATGATTCGTCAACAGGAAAAATGAAGTTTTTTGAATCTTTTTTGTTCACGGTTTGTTCTATATATAACCATGTTCCCGTTCTGCTTCATTTCTAGCAACTATTGCATCATCCAATTCTTTGAATCTTCCTATATGTTTTCTTTTACCATTTCCATCTCTAATTCTGACAACATAAGCATTTTTGAAAAAGTATATATTTCTTTCTTTTAACTTATTAGGTTTAACTACATTTTTATAATTAATACTTTGTGAAACATCTCTAAGATTTTTTATTCTATTATCTTTTTTATCTTTATTAATATGATCTATCTCACATTTAGGCCATTCGCCGTAAACAAAAGCCCACGCTAATCTATGTGCGGAACAAATAATTTCATTATCCGCATATCCCAAATATATGTAACCATTTTTGTTAGACCCTGCAATTTTACCAGAATACTCATTATTCCAATTAAGTTTTCTTTTAGTATTATATGGACGATGGTGTTCTTTTCTTTCTTTCCAATAAAATAATCCAGTATCTTTATTATAAGAAACTAGTTCTTTCCATAATTCTAAATTAGAATCACTTTTCATGCTATACTCCTTTTTATTCGGAGCATAGCATGAAAATATTAAATTGTCAATCCTTCCAAGGATAGGGCGGGAGGCTGACGGGCTTGCTCGACTCTTTCTGCGAGGCAAGGGCTTGAGCGATTTTCTTTTGCTTGGACATTCGGGCTTTCCTTCTGCTTTCCCGTTTCCTTATCTAATAGATAGCCCATCCCAACATGATTCGCAAGAGGTATGATGCAGATTCTTTTTTTATTTTGTGCATTGACAGGTTGCGGGGTTGTGTGATATTCTGCGCGACCAATTGACCAGATGATTCGTTGTTTCACGTGAAACATAAAGAAAAGGGCAGAGGTTTACCCCCTGCCCCTATGCCTTTACAATGCCCGCAGCCATTCCAGAACGTCGCCGGGAACCTCTTTCCGCAGCCATGCGCTGCCGTATGTGTAGGGCTTGCCGTTGTGCAGATAGGTTGCATCGTGCAAAATATCGGCGGGCATTTGTTCCAGAATGTCTTGATATGCCCGCACCCCAGATTGTGCAATCCATGCCTCTTGCGCGGGTGATCCTGCCGTCAAGTCATTCAGATGCCAATCTTTCCAGATTTGGTAAAGTTTGGCAATCTTACCAACAGTCCAGCCCGGCGCAGTTTCCGTGATGTTAAGCAGTTCATCACGGATTTGTCCATAGGCAATGTTTCCGACATTGCCGCAAATCGACAGATTGTCGCCTTCTTTAATTCCAATTTCCACCACGACCGGGCGATGGTCGATTTTGCCGATAGTGAGTTTCTTGAACATTTTTCGCATCCTCTTGTTTGCGTGTGATTCTGTTATGCCATATCTCTTCCGAGTCGTCAATCATTTTCTTTCTATTGACACCCTGCCCCTTCCCATGATATTCTGCGCGGCCAGACGAATCAGTAAAAAGAAAAGTGTGGCAATTATGCCACACTCAACTCCGTAATCTTGCAGGGAAATACTTCTTCCGTTGTCATGAAACCGCCGAAGTGAACCTCGATGCCGAACCAATGATTCGGATTCATTCCTTCCGGCAGAGGATCAATCTTGACCACGCGACCCGTTGAACCTGCGGGGATCGGCTCGACCCCTTCAATGATGACCAGCGGAACGATGTTCTTGACGATGGAACCAACTTGCATTTTGTTCTCCTGTTTCTGATGATTCTGTTATGCCATATCCATTCCGAGTCGTCAACATTTTTCTTTCTATTGACAGGTTGCGGGGTTGTGTGATATTCTCGCCCGCCCTGCCCCTGCCCGATTCGCATTGGAATGTTTCACGTGAAACAAAAGCAAGAGGGGCAAGGTTTCCCCTGCCCCTCTCTCTTGTCTTAGGCTTCCGCCTTGGCAGCGCGACGGGCCGCGTTGCGTTCCATAGTCGCAAGCCACGAACGGGCTTTGCCGGTCAGGGCAGGGACATGAGCGGGACGGCCACGCTTGCCAGTAGGTTCCGCCGTTTTCATCTCGACCCGGCCCATCTCGACCAGTTTCAGCAGCAGATGGCGCGAGGGGATGTTCTCAGCATCGCCCGTATGGATGGCGCGGAGTGCAGCCACGATGGCGTCACGGTTGGCGAAAGTAGCGGGACGGCCACGGGCGGCTTTGGTTTCGGTGTTGGTCATGAGGTAGTTCCTTTCTCGTTTGTGGGCGTCTTGCCCGTTTCCATGAACTATAGATGCCACATGGATTCGATTCGTGCAAGAGGAAAAATGACTTCCAAGCGAAAAAAGTTGTAAGCCGTTGAAAGTAAACGGAAACTTTCTTTTCTTTATGAGAATCACCCCATGCGCGGGCGCGAGAGAATATCACAAGGAACGGGCATGGGTCAAGGGTAAAAATGATTTGGTGCAATTGAACTTTGGGGTTGTGCTTGCGTTGGGGATGTGTCAGAACTGACAGGACGCAACAACAGAAGGAAATGAGATTGCATCCCACCTATTACGCTTTAGGTATCGTGACGGATGCGCGAGGACTTCAACGGATGGCAACTTTTCTTAATCTAACCAAATGCGGCAACACTTTTGCAAATGGTAACAGGATGCTACAATATGATAAAGAAAACAATCTTTTGCTCTTGAACTCGACAAAAGATGATGCCTTGAGACTCAGCGCACGATTCAACTTTGAGTTTGAATGAAAGAAAGAAAGAGGCAGGGGAAACCCTGCCTCTTTTGTTTCACGTGAAACAGTTTCGCAGCGAAACCACCGAATCACTTTTCACGTGAACGCGGGAGAATATCAAATAAATAACTATAGGTCAACAGGAAAGATTGAGTTGACAAACCGTTCTGGTTGTGCGAGTATTGGAATCAGAACTCAAACATGAAAGGAATCGAAAATGATTGTTATCGTGGAACATATGGATAAACAAAATCCTGATGGGCGCTATATGAAAGACGTTATCACCAATGCAAAAGCAGCGGAATCGTTCCTCGGGCAAGTCAATATGTCCAACAAAAACAAGGGCAAGGGCGAGGCTCAGGCGGGTGACGTGATCGGAAACTTGCGTATCGTGAAAATTTCCGAGAAAAATAAAGCTTGACGCGAATCAGGGATTAGGGCATGATGGAATCACATCAACAAAGGAAACCAGCCATGTTCTTGTCCCTGACCAAAATCCGTGAAGATGCAATGAAAATCATCAAGGAAAACAACATCACTTGCCCGGCAGAGGTTTACTTTGCCGTCATCAACGCGACTAACGGTGACGTGATTCAAAAGCGCGTCAACAAGGTAGTTGATAGCATCTGCCGCGAATTGAACATCCCGCAAGAGTGGTAAGACACCATCGCACAAGACCTCAGAAGCCCGCCTAGTGCGGGTTTCTTGCTTTTGTGGGTCTACCTACCAGAGCAGCATAACGCGGCTCACAGGGCAATTTTTAGGGGGTTGACACTACGGGCAGAGGTATGATATTCTCCGCGACTTTTTCCAATAGTGATTCGTATTTCGCTTTTCTTTCAATATAGATTAATGCGTCACAATATCTTTTTGAATATTTAATGTAAGCATCACATTCTTTAATTAAACGAATTAATTCTAATTCATCCATTTAATTCTCCTTTTCTCTCCTGATCTATTTATGAGAAAAGGAAAAGGGGCATTTCTGCCCCTTCCTGTTTCCTATGCGCTGATCTTTTCCAGCACTTCTTTTTGATTGGCAATCGCCTTGTCCAGAGCATCATTGATGAACATGGCAACGGCAGGAACCTTGTCAGGTCCGCACAGCGTGACAGCCGCAAGCCCTTCGGCATCTTCACGGGTGAACATGGGGGCAAAGGTAATGCCCGTCACGTGCCCTTTCAAGACTTCGCGGCGACCATTCACGGCAGGGGCGAAATCGTAATCCATGCCCATGCCCGCGACAGGATTCCACACAACCCAACCGTGCGAGACAATCGAGTTTTTGATTTTGCGGGCTTCACATTTTGCGATGAACTCGGCGGCATCCTTGGAAACCATATCGCGCAGAGCCTTGGCTTGTTCTTCGGTCATTTCTGGGTTCCTTTCCCTTTGCTGATGATTCTTTATCTCACATCCCAAACGATTCGAAAAGCGAAAATTGACATAGGGGCCAATTTTTTATAGTATTGACACTATACCCTCTCCTATGATATTCTTCCGCGCCCATATAGAGAGTGATTCGAAAAGGGTGTGACATTTCTGCCACACCCTCGGTAGGTTAGGCAAGTTTCCTTGCCAGCCTCTCTTGATATTGTTGCATCCGTTGTTCTGCGAACGTGATGCAGCCGACTCCCACCATACCGAACTTTACCGCGTTGACTTGTGCGCGGATGTAGGTTGCATTAAGTTTCCGAAGAAACTTCGTGGCGGGGTCGTTGTTTGCCACTTCACCCCACAGAGACGAGTCTTGGCTGACGTTCTCTTCATAGTAGTCGATGCGGGCGAACATTGCTTTGCAGAGGTCATTGAAGTTGCGGATCATCTTTTGGGTTCCTTTCCCTTTGCTGATGATTCTTTATCTCATATCCCAAATGATTCGGAAAGCGAAAAATGACTGACAGAAACACTTTTTTCGAATCACCCAATGCAAAGGCGGCGCAGAATATCACACTCAGACTAGCAGTCAAGAAGAAAAAAGGGGATTGCTCCCCTTCCTTCACAGGTTCCACATTTCCAGAATTGCATGGGCTTGCTTTACCGCATCCCGGTCAAGGTGCCATGATGGGACTCCACCTTCAAGATTCAGTCCCGTTCCCCGCACTGTTTTGAAAGTGTCCAGATTGTAACGGGAAACAAATTGCCCGAGGATCGTGTCACCAATTTTGTCAAACCGATAAAGAATGTCGTAAAACTCAACCATCGGTTCATCTTTTTCGTGGGTGAGTTGCATCTTATGGCCGTAGCAGTCGCCTTTTTCCACAACGCGCATGTTGAAGGCTTCACCGCTTTTGTTCTGGATAGTTGCGAGTTTCATCTGTTGGGTTCCTTTCCCTTTGCTGATGATTCTTTATCGCATAGCAGAAACGATTCTGCAATAGTAAAAGGGGGCATTGCTGCCCCCTTTTTCATCCCATTGGAGTCATTGTCCTGATCCCGAAAATGATTCCGTCGATGTAAGTTGCCATTTCCGACGCATTGACACGACGCGAGAGAGGGCCGAACGTGGACTCGCCCGTGGACTCTTCCATTTCCCGCAGGATATAACCGCCATAAATGGGGGCATGATCCAGCTTGATGTGGCCCACGTTTCCGTCAAACGTGCCGTTTGCGTTGCGGGTATAGGGCGTTTCGGGACGGTTCAGAATCTTGTTCAGGCGGGTAACTTTCGCTTCCAGTTCTTTTTTAGTAACGCGCATTTGGGTTCCTTTCCCTTGCTGATGATTCTTTATCGCATATCCGAAAGCAGATTGCAAGAACTTTTTTGGGGTTGACGATACATCCCTTCCCATGATATTCTCCCGCTCCAACTGCCTAGATGATTCGTTGTTTCACGTGAAACATAAAAGAAAAGAGGGGCAATGCCCCTCAATCCTCTTCCGGGTCAATTGAATAAGAAAGAACATCAATCAACTTTTGTCTTTCTTTATCATCACAAAGAAACTCAACAAGGGCAGTTATCTTTGAGTATTTGGTATCATTGAAGATACCGAAATCAGATAAAAGGCTTTGAAACTTTTTAAGCATTAACTCTTCACAATGGTCAATTGCCTTTTCCCTTGTTTCAAACATTTTCCCGTCAATTTCATAAACGGTTTTAGTTGCAATCCGACGCATTTTCATTTCCCTTTCAATTTGGCTTCACGTGCAGCCCGCAATTCTTCCCGATATTCTTTCCCGTAAAGTTTATTGAATTTGCGATTATATTCCCGCATCATGGCGAAAAGTTCGCGTTCTTTTCGATAGGCTTCCTGCCATTCCGGGGTGGCCTTGATGTGGGCGGGGGTCAGACCCATCGGGCCACGTTCATCACCGGACACGATGCGAAGGCGGATTGCGGCAGCATCATGCGCCATATCAATCATGGCTTTCCCGGCTTTTGCTTTCAGATAGGTCATGACAAGGTTCCTTTCCTCTTTTCCTGATTCCTTTATGCCATTTTGAAAATGATTCGTCAAGCACTTTTTTTAGATTGACAACCAATCCCATCCCATGATATTCTTGGCGGCTTTCCGAATCAGTAAAAGAAAAGGCGGGTTTCCCCGCCTCCCTCTCACCACCCTCCGATCCAATAAGGCTCATAATTTTCACCCTCAGACGGCGTTACCATATAAACCGACTCTGGCCCCTCTGCATCCTCGTAAACCCGTTCCACGTGGCGCTTATAGGCTGCTACGCTAAGGGGCATTTCGCTGATATAGCTTGCCCGCGTCCCGTCGCAGTCACGCGATTCACGTATAACGAAAACAGTCCCGCGTTCTGTTTTCTTTTCTTCCATAGCATCGCGGATCAGTTGTTTCTCTTGAAGGGCATCCCAATGATTCCCGTAACGATTTTGATGGCCTTCGGCACCCACACCAAAAACACCATCAACATCATATTTTCCGCCATGTTTGCGGAAGTTTGCGCGAATTTTCAGAAAATCATATTTGCTCAGGTTGACTTTGGAGAACATGATTCGGGTTCCTTTCCCTTTGCTGGTATCCCTTTATCGCATATCCAAAAGAGGATTGCAACAAATATTTTCGAATCAGTTTGGGAAAAGGTGCGGGAGAATATCATAGAACCTACAGGCAGGCAATAGAAAAAAGGTGTGACATTTCTGCCACACCTTCTGATCTTATCGGAGGTAGTCGGGACCGGTCCACTTGATCCACGACAAATCCCCTTCTGCCAAGTTGCCCCGCGCTTGGTTGCGGGCAGGGGTTGCCCATCCGGCAGGCTTCAAAATATCGCCATATTTGAACTTCTTGTCGTCATGGCAGTTGACAATGAAGCAATGCACCGAATTGTCGAGAATCACCTTGATGTATTTTTTACCTTCCGTGTAAGTCAGGATTTCACCCGACTCCATCTTGGCAACATGGCCCACGGCATAGCTGTTGCCTTCCGCAAGGCTTTTCGCGTTCCACTTTTTGTAGTCCGCGATAATGGCATCCAGAAGGCTTTTGACGTTCAGCATCTTTGCAATCCCTTGTTTTGTGTTTCTGTGATTCCTTTTTACAGGAACCACATTGACTTGTCAACCCCGCGTGACTTGGTAGCGTTTGCCGGGAACGGCATGTTCAACGCAAGTCGTGTTTTCATAGGGGTTGAATACGGCAACGAACGTGTTGCTGCCTTGCTGGATAATGTCATATTCCCATTGATAACCGAGTCCATCGACCTCGCCAAGCCCCGAACCAATGTAACGAATATCTTCCGAATATTCCATAATGTCAGCAAAATGTTCCACATCATAGCACTGCGCCGCGACAGGCTCAACCTCGATGATGCTGGACATATACCCATCAGCGAAAGCGGCAGACGTGGAAAGTATCAGGGCGGCGATGGTTGCAAATTTGGTCATGGTTCTCGTTCCTTTCGGTTGTGTTTTGTTTCTCTGTGATTCTGTTATGCCATGAATGAAGATGATTCGCAAGCACTTTTTCAAAAATCTTTTTCCTTGACTTGATCTTGTGTTGTGTGATATTCTCTGCGAATTTTTCGAATCAAAAAAAGAGGGGGATTTCTCCCCCTTAGTTATTCGTTTACTTGCATTGCAATTGCCCAGACACTTGCGCCTTCTTCAATGCTCATATCATGACGCTGACAAACTGCGGCAAGATTTGTTCCATCCGGTTGAATTTTCACAATTTCTTCCTTGATTTTCTCATACATGACTGCTTTGCCCATTATTCCCGTTCCCCTTCATCGTCAACCCGAACGTCCAGAAGTTGATTCCGATTGTCGCGGGCTGCAAGGCGTTGTTCGCGCCGTTGCTGGCGAACGCCATTGCGATCACGTTTCCGATCACGCGGGGTGAATTCTTCGTCGTCTTTTTCAAACCATTTCGCCATTTTGTTTCTCCTATGTCTGGCGCTTCGTTGTGATTCTGTTATAGCTGATTCGGTTCAGGTTGTCAAGAATAAGTTTTTTTCACCCATTCATCAAAATTGGTATCGAAACCCTCGAAAATACATTCCGAATTGACATAATTTTCAATCGTCCCATCATGAAACGAAACCGTGTAAATGGGTTCCAAATTGTCACCACCAACATCTTCCATCCGCATCCCCACTATATGGAAAGGTTTTCCGTTGTGGTTGGTGCAAGTATCTGCATAGAAAAGCTTTCTCAAATTAAGATTCGGCGTTCCCACGTCATTCTCCTTTTGCTGTTGTGATTCCTTTATGCCATACCCATTCCGATTCGTCAATCAATTTCTTTCTATTGACACGATACAGTATGGTGTGATATTCTCTGCCGCCCAGACGAATCACAAAGAGTGTGACATTTCTGCCACACCCTTGTTTTCAGACTGCCTTGTAAGATTTCACTTGACGGGACCGGGTGAAAGATTCGCCTTCATGGATACTGTAGCCGATAAACTTGCGTTTCTGGCATTCACGCTTGGCGATAGCTTCCGAGAAGTCCATACGGTTGCGGGCGTCCAGAATAATCACGGCACGATCCCCACAAGCAGGAATTGCCTTTGATGGTTTACCCGGAAAGGCAACAGACATTTGGTAAAATTGAGCGTAGCGCATGAGAGGTTCCTTTCTCTTTTCCTGATTCCTTTATGCCATACCCATTCCGATTCGTCAAGAACAATTTTCATCTTGACACTATCGGTGTTGATATGATATTCTCTGCCGCTTTTGCGAATCAAAAAAAGTGGGGCAACCGTTCCAAACAGTTGCCCCGTTACGTCATATTATTAGCCCCTGACGCGGGGGATGCACAATGGTCGTCTGACCATTGCAAAACCTGTTTCATTTCAACAGGCTTGGCAATGGTGGCATATATTAGCCTATATGCCAGAGGCTTATTCACCTACCCAGATGTTGCCATTTATTTACACAAATAGCTCGCTGTTTTGACCTAATAGGATTTACGTTACAGCGCGGGATTTTCCCTTCAGGCCCGACGCAGCGGATTTTCCTGTAACTACCTACTAGAGCAGGATTTAGACTGCCGTGACAATCCCTTTTCTGTTATCGCGTCCCCTCTCTTCTATACGGGAAACGGCACGGAGTTTAATGGACTGACAGCACCCTGTCTGTATGATCCATTTTATTTTTCTATACTTTCTTTTTTTACATAAATTGGCCGCGCGTCCCGGCCTGCGCGAATGGAATTACATGGCTTTTCCTTCCCTGCTATCCTGTCCATCTTTTTTTATCGGCTGGACATTTACCGCAATGATTAAACTTTCTCTATATGTATTTTTACACTCATAAATTAAGGTTAACTATTGGGGCGGATCACGCATGTTTCAATTCTCCCTAGTTGCATCTAGTTAACGCCATTTAGGTTCAGAGCCATCGGGTTCTTCCCGATCCCTATGCAAAAAATCTACCATGTGATTCTCTGCATGTCAACACCTATTTCAAAGTGTTGTAATTAGCCGCCCGAAGGAATTGCACCCTCCTATTCTTCCCCAAAAAGAACCTAACACGTTTGGGGCATGTTAGTTCGTCCACTAGGAAAGCGGCTTATTGCAACACTTTTTTTAAAGAGACAGGCTAGTTCAGCAAGTCCAAAGGTAACTATCTTAGGCGATAATGTTTTTGACCTTTGTGGGTATGACTTCCTAAGTGAGCCACTTTTTTACCCTGTCTTGCTTCCCTTCCTGTCTCTCTATGCATTCTTTATGCCATGCTGCATTGCGATTCGCAACAGGAAAATGCACATCGGCAAAACTTTTTAGGGGTTGACTCATATAGGGTTGGTGTGATATTCTCCCGCACACGATTCGGGATAGAAGAAAACCTGTGACATTTCTGCCACAGGTTTTTGTTGGTTTATTCTGTCAGTCTGCGTGAGCAACTTCCAGATTGGAATCCACGATCAAGAAAACGCTGCAATCGGGATTTTCTTCATCGAATTGGTCCCAAGCCTTTTCATAGCTTTCCGCCTCGACTTCTTCATAGCGGCGCTCTTCTTCTTCATTGAAGTATCCGAAAAGAAACTTTTGCATGTTCACTCCTTTGCTTGTGTGATTCTCTTATGCCATATCATGAGATGATTCGCAAGTGAAAAGATACTCTTGACATTATTTCTTATGGATGATATTCTTCCGCGCACGATTCGGGATAGAAGAAAACCTGTGACATTTCTGCCACAGGTCTATTTCAGATTGCGATTGCTTTTGCAAGATGTTTGATGTAGTCCACCACATCACCATTGAGAAAATCAATCTTGACAAGCATTGATTTCAGATGCCGTTGTTCTTCACTGTTGGTCATTTTCATGGCGTCTAGAATCATCCCAATAAGAATATAATTGACTCCACTTGGACCTTCGACTTCTATAATTTCGTCCGTCTGGATTCCTTTTTCTTCAATGAAAGTGTCCAGCCATTTGTTGAAGGTCATCTGCTTTCTCCTTTGCTTGTGTGATTCTCTTATGCCATATTCATTTCCGATTCGCAAGTGAAAAGTTGCGCTTGACATTATTTCTTCTGGATGATATTCTCACGCGCACGATTCGAATCGAAAAAGAGGTGTGACATTTCTGCCACACCTACTTCTTTCATTTTTTGCGCTTTTGATTATACTTGACCCGCGCACCGCGATCAAGCCACTCTTGCGGAGTCCAGACTCCTAGTTCGGAATAATCCTCTCCTTCCGCCAGAGGACGCAATTCTGCCGTTTTATAGGCTGCGCCCATTTCGGTTGCGCCATTGTAGTTTTCCGACAGGGTTGCATAAAGCCCATGATCCGCTTCCCCATCCGTATAGACGTTCTGCCACGCATAGGAACGCGCACGATGCGAGGGAATGAAGCCATTCGGAATGACGCATTCCATGAACGAATAAGGGCAATCATCCTTGCCCATTTCGATGCGGGCACTAGGCCAGTTGCCGTCATTTCCGTTGCCCATCCGAAGAAGAAACTGAGCCATGCTAAACTCCTTTTGCTGGCGTTTCGTATGATTCTGTTATGCCATGCCAGAAACGATTCGTCAACAGCAAAATTAAATTGAAAGAATGTTTTTTCGAATCACCCTTTCAAAACGCGCGGCAGAATATCATGGCGGCTGCGCTAGGTCAACAAGAAAAAACCGTGACATTTCTGCCACGGCTTGATTACTTCTGAACAATCTCTATTCCTTTGTCTCTCATATTCTCAATTATTGAACCCATGCCATAAGTCAATCCTGATAGCCATTTCATAGCCTTTTCTGGGTCTTTGGTCGTTTGCACTGGCATATCATTGCAGATGGAAACATAATCGTCACCATCTTTTTCAATTATATATCTTCCGGTTGGTATCTCAATATCCATTATTTTTATTTTTTGCATAATCATAGTCCTCTATATTTTTGTGACTATCAAGCAAATTAGGATGCGTCGTCACTAGGGTTTTTCTTTCTTTATCATAAACCAAAGGGATAATTCCATCAATATTACTAAGGATTAACGCATAGACTGACAAACGGTTGCTTTGTTTCGCACGAAAAGATGCCACTACAGCAACATTGTGCCCATTGAAGCTGACGTTCTGTCTCTTGCCCGTGTGAATGGCTTTTACAATCGCGTTATAGCCATCGTTGTTGATAGTGAGGCCATAGCGTTCTTTGAGCCGATTCTTGAAGTGATTTTTCTGACAATTTGCTTTGTTGGGTCGCATGAAGTCCTGCCTTTCTTTGTTGACTTTTGTTGTTGCATCCAAGATAGGCAATTTGGTCACACAGTTCAACAGGAAAGAGATTCGCCATATTATTTCGATCTATTGCCATTGACATTGTTATTGATTCGCGATATTCTCTGCACCCTGACGAATCACAAATGAATAGGTGTGACATTTCTGCCACACCTATTTTTCTTAAAAGAAAAGGGCCGACTGGCCCTTGACTTTATTCTTCGGGGTTGGACGAAACGTCAGCGAAATCTTCCGATTCGGCTTCGGCAGCGGCAGCAGCTTGCGCGGCCTTTTCCTCTGCCTTGGCGCGGTTGCGTTCGATCAGCTTGACCCACGAATTGCCCTTGCCAGTCAGCGACGGGACCAGAGCGGGACGGCCACGGCCACGGGTTTCGCCTTCCGCCAGCGTGGCAGCTTCCAGCTTGACCATGCCCTCTTCAACCAGTTGCTTGACGATGAAGCGCGACGGCATCTTGTCAGCGTTGCTATCGCGGATTGCGACCAGAAGATCAAACTTGCTGTCGCGATCAGCCAGCGTGGGCTTGCGGCCATTGTTGGCGCGACCATCGGTTTTGACTTCGGCTTGAGCGGCGACTTCGTTGGTTTCAACTTGAGCGTTCATGATGTAGTTCCTTTCTTTCTGGGTTGCGGCGTCATTGCCTGTCTCTTTCGATGATTAAGATATAGACGATGATTCTGATTCGCACAAGAGGAAAAATGCAGATCAGCAAACTTTTTTTCGAATCGGTCCAGATGAAAAGCGCGGGAGAATATCACTGGATAGATTCATTGTCAACAGCTATTTTTGTTTCACGTGGAACAATGTCAAACAAAAAAGGTGTGACATTTCAGCCACACCTTCCAGTAGTTATAATCTGATATGTTTTTCTTTCAAAAATTACTTCAATCCCGCATTGCTGCACCGCCAATAGTTTTAAAGAAAGAAAAGTTAGAAGTATCCCTAGAAAAATAGTTTTTGCCCAAAAATTCATTTTGCATTTTGTCCCTTTCAAATGAAGAAAAATAACACCCATAAAAAATAACCTGAAATAATTACTGTTACTATCCCCACAATAACAGCAATTAATCCCATATAAAATGTTAAAGTGTGAAATCTAACACCCATGAAATAAATGCCACCAAATATCAAATATAGTGACAAAACAAATGCCACCCCTATTAGAATAAAATAAAAGATGGCAAATGTTTCTATCATTTCATATTCTTTCCACAGAAGTTATTTCTAACCCATGATTCGTCAGTATGTTATACACCATTCTCTCACAGGTTGCAACCTCTTTCCATAGAAAGCGCCACTCTTGAAGATGCTTCACACGAAGCACATCCTCAACAGCAACGTCTAGATCACGTGGGTTGTTCTTGCTATAACAACAGAAAACATTCATCTTTGGTTCCCTTTCATAGCTGATGATTCCATTCTAATCTATTTAGAATCAGAAGTCAACTCTTGACAATGAAAGTGGTTAATGATATTCTCTCAAACTGATTCGCCATAGAAGAAAGGTGTGACATTTCTGCCACACCCCATTTTCAGCTAAGAAATTCCCTCTTGACATAATTTTCCAGTTTCCAGTTCCCCTGAATCTGTTCAATGTCAGGGAAATTGCTATCCCTTGGACGGTGCGGGTCGTCTTTCCCGATTTGAATGACGACACTATAATCACCTTCAACCCCACCATATGCCTTGTAAGCGTCAATCAAAAGGCTAGTGGTCAAGGTTTCGTCGTCGGCATAGCCGCAACAATCAAGTGCGGATTTGCGTGTCTTAGGGTTGAAATAGACCGTGCCGACCTCGATCAGAAAAATATTATCGGGTCCGCCCATTTCCGATTCCGATACAACATCGACAATATCAGCATAATCATCATCCGGGTTGTTCATGCGCCAGAAATAGCCGCCATTTTCCAGATTCATATCACCGTTGTAATTCCATTTCGCCATTGTGATTCTCCTATCTGGCGTTGCTGTTGATTCTTTATGCCACATCTCAAACCGATTCGCAAGGACTTTTTTAGAAAACTTTTCGCTTGACACATACAGGGTGGGTGTGATATTCTCCGAGACCGATTCGCAATATTGAAATAGGGTGTGACATTTCTGCCACACCCCATTGTTTCATTTATCCAAAACCCATTTTCCGTTGACTTTTGTATACCATTTTCCTTTGGTATATTTTTTCGTTGTATTTGTCAGTTCGCAATGATAAATCATCAGAATTGGACTCCGAACTCGATTTCGATTGCTTGCTCAATGGAGCGTTTCAGGTTGTAGGATTGGAAAGCCCATCCTGCACCATAGCGTTTCCCGCGATACTTGTTGCAATAGGCCGGGCGATACCACTTGCCATCCTTGCCCGTGAACATGAATACGGGGATGTAATAGCGCGGGTTGCCGTTCACGTCACTGTCAAGGCGGATTGCCGAGTCAACGATTCCTTTCACCATTTCGCGGTGTTCTTCGGTGGCGGTAACTTCACGTTGAACTTGAGCGGCGGTGTTCATCTGGTTTCTCCTTTGCTGGTGTGATTCCTTTATGCCATAGTGAAAACGATTCGTCAATAGCAAAAAAGAAAAAGGTGGCTGTTACGCCACCTTCTCATTCACCCATTATCCGAAACGAATTGCTGGCCCTTGGGCGTCAGGACGATTTCAGCCAGACCCATTTCGATCAGCTTTTGCTGATAATAGGCAGTTTCGCCGTTGATTTTTTTCAGCGAATTGGCGATAGCAGCTTTGTCGCTGTTGCCCTTGCCCCATTTCGACGGACGGCCACGGCCACGTTTCACTTCTTCGGTCATTGTCTTCATCCTTTCTTGGTTGCTCTCTATGTTCTTGTTATCGCATGTCCAGAATGATTCGTCAACAGCTTTCTTCTACTAGGACAGAAAAAGTTTCACCGATTCGTGAGGGCGCGGGAGAATATCAGATTGACAATGATGTGTCAACAAAAAAAGTGTGGCATTTCTGCCACACTTGCCTGTTCCTCAATGATTTATTTGCTAGTATCCCATTTGCTTATTTTTATCGGATTGCCAAGAGTCACCGGCATTGGGATGCCCTCGGTTATCCTCTTGCTCTTGCTGCCTTGTATCACTATCATTGAAGTTTTCGTTCATTCGATCTAGAGAACCAATTTTCTGGTCTTCTCTTTTATTTTTATTATCCATTTCATACCTCATGTTTGTTACTACTATCATAACAATAATATAACTCATGAGGCACTAAATGGTTCCCTAGTCTATAGAGTAAATTGTCGAATATTGCAAAGCAAGAGGAATATATTTTTCAGGATAACCCTTTTCCTTTAGAAGATTGATATAATCTTGCTCGGTATAGTCTGATTTGATCTTTACGGGAAACCCATAAGCCCAACCACTAGGCGGATCAATTAGAACATATTTCACCCTACCAGACCCACCGCTTGCAGTTGGTTTTCAATATCTTCCATTGTGAAAGCAATGTCTGCAATCACAAAGTCAGTCCCGTGACGGGTGATTAGACCCATATCAACAAGGAAATCTTTCTGCTCATCTGTGAGGCTAATTTCTTCCCCATCTTCTTTCAGCATATACATGACTATCTCCTTTCGGTTTCATTACATCCCTTACTGATAAGTCCCTTATAGCCGATTCTCTTCTCTGATGCAAGAGAAACTTTCTGTTGACTCCTACAACCTTCCATGATATTCTATGGTCGTTTTCGAATCAGAAAGAAAGGTGTGGCAGAAATGCCACACCTATTTCTTTAGATATAGTCAATCCTTCCATTTTCGTTGAAAGTCCATTCATTAATCTCTGCCAATTCTTTGAAGGATTCTTCGCTGGTTTGATCCTCATAATCATTTTGCAGTTGTTTGTAAAGCCATGCCGACAAGTCTTTCAATACTTGGCGGAATACATCTTCTGCATCGCAGCCCGCATCAAGCCAACCATGATTGCGGCGTTCATCTTCCATATCAACGGAATAACCGTGATAATCGGAATAGGTGAATTTTGCAGAAAGCGAATAGAAGCATTTGCGCTGCATTGCGGAAAGTTCCTTTGCAATGCGATGCAGTTCTTCATCTTGCGGCGCATATTCTTTGATCTTTTTCACCATTTCTTTGCGGAAATAGTAATAGCCAGAAAATGCCGCATAGCTTCCCTGATGATAGAAACCGGAGAATTGAACATCTTTCGACTTTACTTTAAAGCCGAGAATTTCGCAGATTTGCAGGAAGTCATCATATACACCATCCCACCAGTCATGATTGCAGGCATAGCGCGAGATAGCTTCTTGTTTGGCAGTGTCCGAAAGTTCCGAGAAGTCATAGACAGTCTTTTCAACCAGTGCAGTGATAGCCATTCTCTTTGATCCTTCTGTTTCTGTTTCCGTTACATCTCTTATAGCCAATGCCGATGTGATTCGCAAGCACTTTCTTGGAAAACTTCGAGGTTGACAGGGTGATAGGATGATGATATTCTATAGAACAAAACGAATCGGAGACTATGATGTTTAATGAAATTGATATAAAGTTATTAAAACGATTAATAACTTATGATTATAATACAGGTAAAGCTTTTTGGAAAAAAAGAGACAAAGAATATTTTTATTATGACAACAGAACTTTAAACACATGGAATTCAAAATTTGCAGGCACAGAAATTAAAAGCTTAAAAGATGGTTACTATGTTTTTAGACATGAAATAAATGGTGTTAAATATAGAATAAAATTGCATAGAGTCATATTCGCATATCATCACGGTTATTGGCCTAACGACTTATTAGATCATAAAGATGGAAACAAAATTAATAATAAGATAGACAATATAATTCTTTCAAATAAATCTGAAAATGCAAAAAATAGCAAACCAAAAAGCGGCAGTGGATATAAAAATATAACATGGGAACCTAGAATAAATAGATGGTCAATTAGATTTAGAGTTTCGGCTGGACATAATATATCAGGTGGTAGCTATAAAAACATAGAAGACGCAGTTAAAGCAAGAAATGAATTATTCTTAATATATAATCATCCTCCCGCCAGAGACAATCCAAATTGGGAATATATAAGAGAAAAAGAGGGGAATCAACCCCTCAATTCACCAATTTGAAAATAACTTTACCATGTTGCAGAAGTTGTTCGACTACATCATAGCGATAGGTGTCAGGATAATGCCAAAAAGCACCTACAATTTCGCATTCCCCTTCATCGTTAACATCCATTGACTCGGCAATGCAAATATCGGATGAAAGTCCGACAAACGGGTTTCCTTCACCGGCATCAAAGGGATGATAGCTGCCATTGGCAAAGTAATGTTCGAAACCTTCGATCAGGATAAGAATGTCATCCTTTTCCTCTGCCAACTCTTCCATTTCCTCACGAAAATCCTCATGCAACGTGATTTCCAGATCGCCATTTTCCAGCACCGATGCGTAGAGTTCCATTTGGTTTCCCTTTCTGTTTCGATGATTCTTTATCGCATGTCAGAAATGATTCGTCAAGCCACCAGTTCATCACGTTGCGAGATTTCGCAGCCATGTGCATCTGCATGGGCGATAGCTTCTGCACAAGTATCAAAAACAGGGAATTTCCATGCACAAAGTTCGCCTGCGGCATTGCGATGTGCGCGGCAACCCATAACATCAGACGTAGTTGCAGGGACTTCTTTGCCCAACACAGTCGGAATTGAGCCAACATAGCCCCAACGCTGAGAAGGGAATTGAATGATGTGAAGGCCAGCTTTTCCACCGAACATATTTGTCTCCTTTGGTTTCTCTATGATTCGTTTGTAGCGTATTGAAAACGATTCGTCAAGCGAGATTCATGCTAACCCGATAAACAGCATAAAAAGATTTTTTCGGAATAATGGAATTTTGCAAAAAGTTCTCCGCAGACTTTTTTTCACAAAAGAATGCAGCATCATTCCAATTTTCAGTAAAATAGGCTGCACCGGAATCATAATATGCAAGATATTTACCGTTACCATTAGAAACTACAAACAAATCGTCCATCACATTCCCCTTTGCTGTTTCCTTCTTCTAACAGATTCGTTTTGAAAGTGCAAGAGAAAAGATTCCTTGACACCCTATACCAATCCATGATATTCTCTATGCCTTCCAGACGAATCAATAAGGGTGTGACATTTCTGCCACACCCATTTCTTTCAAACAATCTGCCAGACGTGGAAGGCATTATCGCGCAGATTGCGCTCAAACCCATAACCATTATCGGTTGCACATGCTTCCCAGAAGTCAAGTTCACGAGAAGAAATATCTTCCGGGTTGACTGCAAGGAGGTATTTGTCAGCAGCAGCGACAATGGCAGCGGATGCACGATCATAGCCACCACCAGTTGCGCGGGCAGTCTCCATCTTGCGACCAAGCCAATGCACATAGGCCGTCACGCTCAAGCCGCTCTTGCTGGTATGGGTGATGATGCGGGCGACATATTCACCATTGGATTGAATGGCATAAACCGAACCACCGAGTGCGTTGGACAGTTTTTCGTAGACGTTCATCATTTTTCTCCTGTGCTGGTGTGATTCTCTTATGCCATAGTGAAAACGATTCTGCAAGCGAAAAGATTCCTTGACACCTTATGCCAATCCATGATATTCTTTGGCCGTTTCCGAATCAGAAAGAGAAGGTGTGACATTTCTGCCACACCCTTTCCTTATCGTGCTGCAACAAAAGTGACGTTGCGCGGGGCATCATCAATGTCATAATAACGGGTATCAACTGCCCGATAACGAATTCCGAACTTTCCTTTTGCGAAAGAAACTCCACCTTGAACCCCAAAAAAGCCCATAAAATCTTTCATGGCTTGGCGAGTCGTGGTGGTCATATAGCGGCAATGGTCAAGCGAAACCTTGATTGCACGGGGATCAGACTCAAGCTCAAACTGAGCAATTTCGGACCCATGCAGACGGCAGGAAAAGACATTGCCGCCCATGTATTCAATCGTGCGATTGTGACCAACTTTGACTTCACGACCAACCGCTTGAATTTCATCCAGCGAGATTTCTTTCATCTGAGCCAAGGTCTTATCTCCTATTTGGTGTTTCGTTGTGATTCTGTTTTAGCCTAGCCGAAGCGATTCGTCAAGCTAGAAATTCACGCACCACCGTTTTCATATCTTCAAATTTTTCAGACTGAGCTTGGAAATTGTAGCCATTAAGACTCGCAGTCCATTTGCCATGACGATTCTTGTAAAGAACCCCGATCATATCCAGATCATTATTTGCATTTTTCCAGATTGCATAGGTGCTGGCCCCATTTTCACGGGGTTGATTGTGCGAAGAAAAACTGATCTTTTTCATATTAACCCTCCACAGGAATTTCAATGGAAAGAATGGTATCTTCGGGATACAATTCTTTGAAGATTTTAATGCAATCTTCAACCGTTCCATAAATGGTAGCAGTCCATTCTTTACAGTCTACATTTGCTGCAAAGAAAGTGAAAGACGAAACTGCAACGTTGTCATCATATTGGCGAACAATATGAAAACCTTTATCTTCATTTACCATTTTATCAATGGCAGTTGAAGTCGTTTGAACCAAGAAAATGTCACAAGTGTCTTCATTGACTACAACGTATTTCATCTGATTCCCTTTCCGTTTCTGTTGTCCTCTTATGCCATCCTCAAAACGATTCGTCAAGAACTATTTTCGAATCACCAAATCTGAAAAAGCGCGGGAGAATATCATAACCTTGCAACGCAGTCAATAAAAAAGTGGTCGCTAATCATAGCGACCACCCTTGATTTTTGCCTTGTCACGCGAACGCTGCGCTTTAGCAGATTTCGTTTGCGCCCCTTGCTTTCGCACGATCAGGTGTTGCACGAAAGGGTTGCGGGGTTTGGGAAGCGATTTCTTAGCCATGACAGTCTCCGTTGTTTCGATGACTAAGATATAGATGATTCGCTTCTTATTGTCAACTACCGAATTCGTGCAACATAATAATCAATGCAACCTTGATAGTCCATCACTTCACCACTACATTCTTGCTTGGCGTATTGCAGACGATCACCATCAGTGTAGGGCGGGACACGATCACATGCGGCAATGAAAAGAACCAGAAGACCCACGATCACGAAAGCTTTGTTCATTCTTGTTCATCCTTCTTGTTGAAGATAAAATGTTTGATGGCGAAAAGAACTCCGACAGCAAATGCTGCCATAATCAGAATAATATTATTCACCACATTCACCTTTCCATGCCCATGATTTATCTACACAAATTTCTGCATAGCCACGCTCTACTGCATCTTTTTCATACATATCCTTTGCAAGCCAAAATCCAAACAATGCTGTGCCAGCAACGAATGCAATGATGCAAATAAGATCAATGAAATCACTCATCAATTTTCACCATTAATGATAGCGACCCAAGCCCCCACAGCAACAGCGATGGTCCAAAAAACAATTGCAACACAAAATGCAAGACCCATTGCAATGTGACCAAAAGTTCCAAATGTCAGGATGATGACATTGACCAGTGCGAAACTTGCAAATGGCATGAAAAGTTTGATTGGCTTTTCTTTATTATAAATCACACAGAACATGCGATATACGCCAAAGATATAAAGGATAGTCAGGATAATGAGTGCAGCAATAACATACCATTCCATCACTCATCTCCTTCTTCAATTGGTGCAAAATTAACTTCGTCGTATTCGTTCCAGAACCAACGAACCTTGTAACGATCAGCGATTCGTGTTGCCAATTTTTCAATCTTTTCAATGCTATCTACATCGTAGTCAACCAGATTTTCAAACTCATCTAGTGCATTCCAAGCGCATGACATTTCTTTTTCACTCCTTTGTTTCAAAAACACTCATCTTCGGAAGCATATGCAACGACAGCATCATGACCCGCAACTTGTGCAAACTCGCAATGCGTCACATCCTTCATAGACTTCATATACATCCTTCCACTCTTCCTGTCAAGCATTAAACAGTGGACGTTATCAGATTTCATTGGCCTCATGATTCTACCCGGAACATAAAGATTCCAATTAAGTTTGGTAGAACCAAATGGATTAAAAGTAAAGTCAATCATAATCAATCTTATAGTCAATAATATAATACTTGGAAGAACCATTGGGACTCGGATCAATGACACGACCAGATTTAATGTCAGACTCCATGTCTTTCTTGACTCGCTCAAGAGAACTCATGGGATATGCAAGTTCAAGAGTAGTCTTGATTCCTTCAAGAATTCCAGAAACAAACTCGACGTTATAGCGAATCGTGAAGCGATCAGTCATCATAGACTCCTCTGTTGATGTTGGAATCATAATGACACATGAGTCGTCATTGGTCAAGAAGAATCTTTTCCTTGACTTCATGATGGGACTCTGATATTCTATGGGATTTTTTAAAAAACTACGACGCGAAGCGGAGAAACGAGCGAAGCGAGTTTTCATGATTCTTATAACAAATTACGATTCTATAGAATCATATAATTAAAAAACACGATTCTCATAGAGTCAAAAACGAAGCGAAGCGAAGTTTTTGACCTGACTCTTCATAGTTATCTATCTTTTATTATATCCACTTTTTCAATTTTGTCAAGATAGAAAATGAATTATGGTCAAAGAAAAGAATTATTTCCTCTTTTGTTCTATTGGTGAAGAATATTATTCTTCTTGACAGACATAACAGAGAATGATATTCTTCCTTGTTCACCATAAAAAGAAAAGGTGATTCGGAATTTCCGAATCACCTTTGCTCATGCAAAAATCAAAATGATAATAAGCACGACTACTACTAGAGGAATACCATACATTATTTTCTCCTTTATTGTTTACTTAACAAAACCCTCCATCCATGCTTGCAGTTCCTCTTGACGAGAATCTTGATTCAGAAATTTGCGAAGATGATTGTTAAATACCTCCGTCAAATCCTTGTTGTCAAATCGTGCAAAAGCAAACTGACGCATAACTGAATCCTTGTCACCATTTACCGCATAATCTTTCTTTGAAGAATACTTGGTAACTGCTTCATAGGTGTATGCATCAACTGCATGAAACGCAGCATACTTTAGTTTGAAAAATTCTTTCTCCGTTTCGTCAACAATAGCTTTGTCAGCATCATTGAGAAGCGGAATGAAATCATCCAGTGTCCCATCCAGAATCATTTCCCAGATATGACGTTTCTTGGTGACAGCATCCTTTGCACGATGTTTGGTCACATAATCTTCTGCCTTTACTTTATAGTATTCATTACCAAAAGTAATGACAGCGCCCTCTGTCCCTTTCAGAACACGAATTGTTTCCAAAAACTCATCCATGTTGTGCGGGGATTGAAGAAGCGGAACACGGTCATGGTCATGCAGCCAATTGTTATTATTATGAATGTTCAGATATTCACCAGTATGATTATCTCGCAATGCAAGCAAAATCAAACGTGGTTTTTCATAAAAAACCACATGAGGATTGTTCGGGCCGACATATTCAAAAATGGGAGTATGACCCAATTCCAAATGAAATCGCACCTGATCGTATCTTTTAGAATTATCATCGTAAAAATCTTTTCCGAAAACGTCAGGAAAATCCTTGCGAAGATTGTTGATAGTATCAGACTCACCCTTGCGAGTGGCCCAACGAATTTCTCCGTTTAGTGTTTGTTCAATCATGAAAGGACGAACCATAGAACCATCCTCTTTCACCATGATCTTATGGTCACGGCTCATGTCAATCACATTCGCCTGAGTTTCCTCTAGCTGATTGACATTGAAAAATTTGTGAAAAGGACGAGACACGATACGGCCCTCTTTGTCGAAGAGTAGCCCACGGCACTCACGACGCATTTCCCAACCTGCATGTTTTTTTGAAAAAGTCTCACCAGTATCCACAACATAGTCGATCCAAGTGTAGTCACCTTTATCAGCGACAATGATTTCATCGAACCCTTTGATATGGGGCAGAACATCGTCAATGGTATGGATGGTCGGAAACTGATACATTACAAACTCCTATTGCTTCGTTAGCTACTTCATAGCAGAACGAATCATCTCTGTCAACATGAAAAAAGGGGCAACTTAATGCCCCTTTTCTTTAGATCAATCCCACATCATTCGTTCACTGACGGGGGCAACATATGGCGAAATCTTGATAAAGACCTTGTTAACAGGGTCAGCATAGATCATGGTGCCATCATCTTCAAGTTTCTGGAAATTCTCAGACTTGGCATAGATTGAACTTGCTTGTTCAATAAACTTATGCACAATCTTGCGAGTCTCTAGCGGAAGCTTGTTGACTTCTTTTGCATAAGGTGCTTGGTCAGAGACTTTGTATTCGGTATCAACTTCGCCCGTTTCATCACCATCTTCGTCACGCTTATACTTGAAGTAATTGTGGATATGGAAACCATAATCACCAAGATCACGAATGCGAGTATTCGTATGGCAAGGCAGTTCAAGGTTAAGCTGCTTGATGAAAATAGAAACATCATAAGTGCGCCAAGACACGTTGTCAAAGTCAGAAATGTTCAGACCTTCAATGGTATCTTTGAAAGAATTACCAAAGCGATGATATTCCTCAATGATAGCAGAAACCGAGTCAAAGCTAAGAAGAGGATTCATCTTGTGATAAATCTTGAATTCATTGATGAATGATTCTGGTGCGGAACAATCTTTCAGGAATTCTTCTGCGGCTTCCTCTTCAACACCACGATAGCTATACTTGTAAAGAATGCGACCGGGACGCGAATGGAAATAGTCATTGACCTTGCGAGGCTCATTGACAGTCAGAATGAAAAGACGTTTCTCAGCAGACATGACACCATCAAACAGAGTCAGAAGAGAATTTTGTTGGTCATTTTCTTCAAACATCTTTTCAAATTCGTCAAGAATGTTGATGACAGGGAATTTCAGTTCATTCATGAAATCAACATAACCGCCACTGCGAACGACATGCGGGGTCGAAATGATAACAGGAAAACCATCACCCAGAGCCATTTCTGCTACACGCTTTGCAAGAAGAGTCTTGCCCGAACCTTTGTCACCAGATAGAAGAACACCAGTAGGACGATTGCGCTGCTTGAATGAAGTCATGATTCGTTCAGCGCGGCGGTTGGTAGAACCATACAGCTTATGCGTAATAGTGAAATCATCCGTTTGTTCAAGGAAAATGTTTCCGAACATATCTAGATGAGTCTGATATACTCCAACCGGAAGTTTCTGATGAATGGTAAAACGCTTGTCGTCACCAATGCGATAAGTCCCGCCACTCTCAATAATAACCTTAGCCATAATATACTTTTCCTTTTTGTTAAATTACTTCATAACCACGATCTTCAAGAGAAAAACGAAGAGCATTCTCGCAACCTTCGTCACCCTCAATATGACAAACAATTCCGTTCCCATCAAAACGAGTTCCGTAACGTGTCGCATTATAAATTTCTGCAATCTTGTTCACAGTGCGCTGAACCGCTTCAAAATGATGTTCACCAGCATTCACAATCATTGTTCATCCTTTCTCACAAGATAACCTTTTCGTGCCCAACGTAGAATGTCAAAACCATCACCAGCTTGTTCATTCTCTGTCTGCCAACGTTCTAGCACATCGTCAATCTTCTTGTCAAGGTCTTTTTTCAGTTGGTCGCGAGAAACAATGTGCTTTGGAGTCTTGTCAACCATCTTCCACACTCCCCCAATTATTGATCCAAAATTTGAAATGAGGCTGAACTTTTGCATTTTCGGGAACATCCTCCATATAATCAGCATACATGTTTTCCAAAACATATTCAGGAATAACCTTGCCGGGACGAGATGCAAGACGCTTCTTCCAGACTTCCATCTCTTCATCCGTCTTCGGTTTCTCAAAGAAAATGTAGGTGACAATATATCCCGCATCAACAAATGGTGCAATATCACGATCACGAACATGCGAATAAAGATTGGTCTTGTCCATCACCAAATATTCAGGCTTGTATTTCAATGCATCCTGAACATGCTGCTTGTATAGTTTGTCAATCTCTTTGCCGTAAGTCTTGAATGCAAGATTGTAGTCACAATTGTTTTGCTTGGCAAACCATTCAACAATATTGTCACGGGAAAGAACCTTTCCTTCCATGACAGTTCTTACAAGATGCTTGTTAAAATAAGTGGACTTCCCAGACGCGGGAAGTCCAATCAATACATGTAGTTGTTTCATTTATCTTTTTCCAAAATCTGTTTCAATTCCCAATACCGCTTCTGATATTTGACCATCCGCTCAATATCCTTGTCACGCATTCCTTTCAGACGGCGAAGATCAGAGTTATGAGTCAAGTCAGCCATCTTCACACGAATGGCATCAAAGTTTGTTTTCAGATTCTCATAATACTCATCTTCTGTCTGACCGGGCATCTTGGTCATGTCACTGACACCCTCAATGATCCGATCTGTGAAACCAATATCACGCATCTCAGCAAACGTCAAGTTGGAATCTTCAACAGCGTCATGAAGAAGGGCAATGCACTGCAACTCTTCATCGTCACTGTCCAAAATATTCATGACAGCCAGAGGATGCATTGCATAAGGATTGCCACCACGATCAAACTGCCCGCTGTGAGCGTTTACCATTGTGTGCAGAGCCTTTTCGAGCAGTTCGCCTTTTTTCATCTTCAACAACCTCTCCTAGTTCCCATATGAAAGCAAACGGATTGCTCTTCTCATAGTGATATCTACTACCCCAGAACCACAATGTCAAGTATAAAATCTCTCCGGGGCGAAAGATAATATGCAACCGCCCCGGAATGGTATAATTGATTTTCAATTGAAAAACTTTTTCAGAGAATCAGGAATGTCAACATCAGCCTTGCCCAGATTTTCATTCTCTTCTGCGTCACGCGCCTGTTCCAGCATGTTGACAATGGCATGGCTCATCTGAGATGCCTGAATGCACTCGCTAACACCACGGGTTGCAGCATCAAGCAAAACAATGGTCGGAAGCGAAATGCCTTTCGGCGTATCAGCCTCATCAGCAACAGCCATCAGAAACTTTTCATAAGTCCCAAGCATGGCTTGAAGTTCAGGATAGCCAGCACAAGACTTGCGAATACCCACCATCTGTTCTTTCACTTTTGAACGAAAATCTTCCATAGTTATACCCTTTCTTCAATTTGTTTCAAATACTCAAGAACCATGTTCACCGATTCCCGATTCGCTTCCATCTCCCACTCACGCTCAAGATAGGGGATGTGTTTCATCTTGTCAAGCTTTGCTCCAAGACCATCCCGAAGGTGTTGCTTGATATGCACACACTCATGAAACATCGTCTTCACAATGTCTCCAAGACCACGATTCCCTTCTAGCACAATCAAATAATCTGTCAATGATTCGTCAATCAACATTCCGTTCAAACCATCAGCCATGTCATCAATCAAAATGACAACAGAAATGTCAGCATGTTCAATGCCAAGATATTTGAAAGCAAACTCAGCACTGGACCGAATCTGTTCAACACGACCCTCTTCCAGACCATAATCATTGCTGATGGTAAGTTTCATGCGTTAACTCCATAAATTTCTTTTGCACAAGCAAGGCGATGCTCTTGGCTAGAACTACCACCAATACAATTCTTCATTGCCGATTCACGTGGATCAGCAAAAATCATGAAAAACACCGAAACCGAAAGAATCGCCAATACAATAATAACCAATACTTTATCATCCGAATCCATAGTTATTTCCTTTTCTTGACCAGAGATACATCCATGTATGTCGGTTTATAGTCAGTCCCATGCTCACGAATGAGAAGGTTGAAACCGTCGATCTTCAAAACATCAAACCATGCCGCATCCGGTTGTTTGTTGAATGCTACAACATCACCTACATGAATCTTCATGACAATCTCCTATGTGTTTCGCTTCGTTCCTTATAGAGTGATTCCATCTCCCTGTCAACACAACAATGATCTTGACTTCTCTCTCCCCCAAATGATATTCTCCCACGCCCCGCGAATCAAAAACGGCGTCTGTTAAGACGCCGTTGATTTTCTTCCAGTAATATAAATACCTCTTGTCGTTTGACTTTCTCTAACTTCAAATCCATAGTTGTTATCAGTAATAATTGTATTTTTATTCAATTCTTCATAAATTTTATGAAATGATTGTCGAAACTTATTGTCACCCATAATATGATATGCAAGAAGCGCATAAAGATCACGAGCCTCTGTCAAAGTCATTTCCAATTTGAAAGTCGGCTCACCAACCATTTCAATCTTTGCCATTTTTGTTCCTTTCGTTTTCAATTCGCTCAACCAATTCATTGAATTCATCTTCGGTCAAATCTTCAACCGCTTCCATGAACTCCAAAATAACAGGATCAAAATCATCTTCCATCACTTATCCTTTTGCAACAAAATATTCAGTTTGATGTTGATATGGTATGCATATTGGATGATCCAAAAACATGCTGCCAAAATCGAATACTGCCATGAAACAATAAACGAAAGAACAACAAAAACCCAAAAAGATATTTCAAAAATGGCAACCAAATTATTGTCAACCTTTACCTCGTCCATCATTCACCCCCTCGGAAAAACATTATTATAATTCTTGGCCTGAACCATCACAGCAAGCATCGCTTTAGACATTCATACAACTCCTATACGCGGTTTCATTACAACCCTTATAGAGTGATTCGTATCCCATGTCAACAACATTCTTCGGATTGACACAACCCCAACACTATGATATTCTCCCAAACCCCGATTCGAAAAAGAGGCCGCAATGGGCCTCAATCTTCAACCTGTTCTTCATTCTTCTTAATAGAAATAGTAATGGTATTTTCATCAGGCATATAACCATAAGAAACCTTTACTACTTGGTAAACCTCTGGATACCACGGATGAGTCCCCATAACAACTTCTTCACCAATGCGAGGAATATGAGGAAGAGAATCATATGTTCCCTTATATACTTCCTCGTCAACATCATAATAACTAATTCGCATATGTGTCTCCTATAACACGGTTTCATTACATCCCTTCTATACCGATTCTCATTCCATGTCAACAACAAAATTCAGCTTGACACAGACCCCTCAATGTGATATTCTCCCCGCCCCGTAACCCCCTGATTCGAAACCATAATTTAAAATGGTGTGAAAAACGGCCATTTTATGCGATTTTATAGTGCAGATATACAGCTATTTGAAGATTCGTTGATTTCATTGAATAAAATATTGAATGAAATCAACGAGTAATGTTTAAATTATACCTTTTCTCGCAGAGTGCCAAGAGCGGCAATATTTGCTTCCAGATTAATATTTAATTGGGAAACACGGCGAACCTGCTCACGGGGAATGAACTCTTCCGTATAAGAACCATCATCCTCTTTATGGAAAAGAATAACACTCTCATTATTGTAATAAAGTGAATGAACATCATAAAAGGTGTCATTAACGCCATTGGTATAATAGATTTTATATGTGAACATATCTTATTCTCCTTTAAGCAAACCTGATCTTAATATCATCGCCACTGTAATAAACTGCACGACAATTACCTTCCAGTTGTTCAAGGAAATCATCTTCTGTGAAATTAACATTAATTCGCTCTGGTGTGAATACGACAACATGACCAGCTTCGTCGCGAACCCATAGATCACCATCACTATCCAAAAGAGCTACAATAAAATCACTTTCCGGGGTTTTTTCTGTTACTACTTTAAGCATATCTTATTCTCCTTTTTTATGGCGAATGATCGTGGGCTTCACTTCTTCTGGTTCAAAGTATTCTTTCAGGGCATTTGCCATCTTGATTGCATCTTCTTTATTAATGGAAATGCAATTATTTCGAACCCCATCACTGGTATGGGTTGATATAAACAAATCCCCGCCAAAATCTTCTAATACAATTGGATCACTATTATCATATTCTATTTTATAGATTTGTTCCATCATTCGCTCCTTTTTCCACGACAACGATCTTTAAATGCGGGGTCTTCTTCGAATCTTTTCTTTAGCTTCTCTAATATCTCTTTACTGATCTTTATTCTTTCTTCTTCGCTCATGTCATCCATATATCACCTGTCTTGTCCCTTGTCAACTCTTATCTTGCTTCTCTGCCTTCAACAAGACAAAACAGCTTTTTTTCGAGCTTTTTTTATTTCGTGGAAATTTTTGTTTTCTTCTACTTTTTTTCTTCGTGTTTGTGGCATTAATGTTACAGTGTGATTTTAATGTCACATCTCGAAAATTTTCTTCTAATTTTTTAGATTGGATATTCACTTGTCTTGGTTTCTATCATTTCCTTGACTGTTGTTATTTTAAACAGTTTCTTCCATTCCTCTCCCAATACATCTAGATAGATTTCTGCACTATCTTTTGTATCGAATAGCAAAGCATCTTTATATAGATTGCTACACCGGCGAGTTTTTCCTTTAAATACCACAGGGCGAATAGCGAAGAATGTAATCAGTGATTTATTGTATTGTGAATCATACCACAAAACATATTTTCCATCAAGATTTTCTGAGTAGTGGAAATCAATTTTTCTTTTCATCTTTGTTTCCTTTTTCTTCTTCACTGAGTTGGATTTTTTATTTCTCTCAGTTTCGAGATTGCTTCTTCTAGTTTGTAGTAAACATCTGCATGAAAGTATGATTTGAATGAACTATCATATCCCCATGCGTCTAGTCTTAGATCATCCAGAGTTTCAATTACTTCTTCGATTTTATCCTTATCATTCATAGCGTGATTATCCTACAGTTTTTGACTTCTCCATCAATAATTCTTTCGCCCCATTGCATCATTTCTTTTTGATATGATGCGAAGATTTCTTCTTCACCTACAACATAACTTTGATAATTTGCGATAGTTAAGAATCCTTCGACAATCCTTGCTTTTTGCAATTCTATTTCATAGCTTTGACTATTGACTGATTGCAATGCATTCGCCACTTGTTTTGCAGTAACACGAATGTCCATATGGTCATGCCAATAATCTTCCCAGATATGTCTCAGGTCCAGATGATTTAGATATTCCATTCTCTTTATCCTTTCACTCGCTGAAAATATTATTATTCACAAAATTCAAAAAATTATCAAAGCTGAAACTAGTCTCTGCTGGTTTTTTATCGGGGTTTCTATTGGCAACTATGTCGTGATAGTGTTGAGCGTTTTGCAGAAAATGAATATCGAAAGCGACTTCTGCATGAGATTGGCAAATGGCTCTTTGGACATTTCTGCTGGAAACAGAACTGCCTTCCAAATCTTCATGGTAATGTTCATCAGCAATCATATGGCCCACAACACATTTTGTATCATTTTGCCCGCGATATTTACAGGTTGGTTTGTCTTCATCATTTTCTGGAATATATACAGAAAAGGTTGGAGCCGCTTTGATCTTGTCAAAAGAATTTTTGAGCAATTCAACAAGTTTGGGATCAATTTCACTTAGTGTCATGGTTCATTATCCTTTTCAAAATGTTTTGCTTTATATTCTTCCATCCATTTTGCTGCTGACGCCGCCTGTGCTTTCCATTTTGGAAGCCATTCATTCCACATATCTTCCTTGCCTTCCCATTTTTCATTAATGGTAGGATTATAGTTTTTTAGATTTTCAATAATGGCGTCAATCTGATTGTCGCTATCATATGTTCCTTCTGCTGCACTGAAAATCTGGTGGCCCATTGAATTTCCCAAACCTTTAATTGTAGAAATTCCCACGACGCTCTCTGCCCAACATTGATAGCATGAACAAGGAAAAGATGTGCAATCTCCAAAATGGCCTGATTTCAACGCTGCTTTAAATTCTTCAATTTCTTCTTTTGAAATGTCAGTATCAAGTGCCTTATAAAATTTTTCTTGTGCTTCTTGCGGGTCAATTCTAAAACGAATGGGGTCACGATGATATTGCGCGGCAGTCCACAAACGATCATAGCTAATAAGATTTTCAATTATATTATCTTCACCCTCTTCAAATTCTATATAAGAATCTAGCGGGTTGTGCTTCCAAATTATTTTCATTCGATATCCAATTCTTCCTCTGACATGGGCCAGCCTTTGCCTATTTCACAATCAAAATCCACAACATATGGATATATTCTAAGTTTATGATCTGCGTCCACAATCACACCTTTTGTCAATCTTTTCAGATTCATTCCATTTTGGTCTTCAATATCTGGTCCGACATAGCAGACTTTATCACCAATTTTCATGTTTTACTCCTTCAATACGGATTACTGTCTCCTGTCCATGATTCTATCATCCTTGACACTAGTGCATCATAGCGCCAATGTCAAGGCAGTTTCTTCTCTGGCATTGTCAATGTTTCCTCGGCAATGGCAAGCAGGTCTATTGAAGTTTGCGTTGCATTTCTCAAATTTTGCTTCGTCATTGGGGGCAAGGTGCTATCTGAACGATAGCAATTTATCTGAAAATTCGTCAGGTTCACCACTCCCGTTCTCAATATCTTTCTAGCCACATCATGATTCGTTTCAACTCCAAATTTGAAAAAATCTTTGATGCAAACTTGAAAGTTCCCTGCACTGGATTGTGCAGGGAATGACAGGGCAAATATCAATAATAAAGATTTTAACATGGTTCACACAAAGTAAAGATAGCCGCCAGCATAGCAAATATAAGCATCTTTAGAAGGCTTATCATCTTCATACATATGTTGATCGAAATGATCTTCCTGATAAAGAATAAGGTTTGGCTTATTGTCAAAATCAGTTTGGGCAGTATCGTTGCCCTGATATAATCCATATTCACCTTCCCAAAGGTCACAGATTTCATTGAATTTATCAGAGTAATCGTGACCTAGCTTTGCCAGTTCTTCGATGATTTTATTTGCATAATTCTTTGTATAAGTTTCATAATCCATAATTCAATCCTTTTTCCTTGCCAGCAAAGCATCATTTAGCATTTGAATGGTTTCTTCAATGAAAGAACGGATTCGATCAAGCTCTTTTTCCCATTTTCCCCGAACAAATTTTTCAGTGTCTCCGTCATATGGGAAATTATATGCTTCCGAAATTGCTGCGTAATATTCCTCGTCACTCATACCTTCCTTGCGATACTTAACAAAACGTTCTTCAAAATCGTCAATGCGACGTTCAAAGTCATAATCTGGTGAATCATAGTAGGTATCACAATGCAATGCAGGATGGCTAAAATAATACCTCATATATTCGTAATATTCCATAGCAAACCGTAGCCATTCATCTGACATGAAGTCAACTACACCATCTTTCCAAATAATTGAATATTTTTTTGAAAAATTAGAATAGGGTGAGATATGGTTTAGTTTCTTTTTTTCTACCCAATAGACTACTTCCGGCATAGATGCCTTTTCTTCTTTGGTATATAGCCCCTCCACCATCGAGTCGAAAACTGGATACTTGAACCTATCTTTATATTCATCAGGAACATCCAAATCTTTAGATTTGTCTTCAATTTCTTTATACCCGTAGAAAAGAGACTCATTGCTCACATATTTCTTGGGATATGGGCGAGTAGTAATTTTCCTGAAACGAATGGCTTCTTTAAATTCTTCAAGATCACGAATACCATTACCAATGACATTGAACAGTTGATCCGCAACCTTCATTTCAGAAATTGTAACGGAATTTGAAGTATAAATGATAGGATATAGGTTCATGCTGTTGTTAATATACTGCTTAGGCGTCATGAATTTCATGTTTTGATTCTCCTTCAATGGACTATGCCTTGACAGTATAGGAATCACTTCCACCTGTCAAGGCATAATAACTCACTCGCCCGCGATTGCTTCGTCAAGTTTGGTATTGATTAGCGTTCGGACCTTACCAAAAACCTCTTGATTTTCTGGCGAAGTAATAACCATTTCACCGACCTCGGAGGCGGCAATCATATAAAGAGTGTCTTTGTTAGGGACTAGAATTGATAAAAATCCTGCTAAGGCGGCAACATACATGAACTTTACACCATACACTTTTTGTGGTTTTTCCTCCACACTATTATATAAAGCTGCGACAGCATTATAAATTACTAGTATTGTGGCAAGACCAATAGCAATTACGAGCAAGAATTGTGAAAATCCAGACGAAATGCTTGCAAGATAAAGAAACCAAGATAGCGTATTCATAATTTATCCTTTCTGATAGTTTTTAAAATCTACAATTCCCTTGCGAACTCACTTAATTTTCTTCGACATTTTTTTCTCCTGTCCCATATAGGCCAAAATTTTCTTCGACTTTTTTAGCAGCTACCAAAACGATATGAAACAAAATCGCCCATGTCATTTCCACTTTTTATCTAGAGGTTTCAAACCACATTCCTCTGGACCATACTTTTTTTCAAAAAAGTCGTCCTTATGTTTTTGTGGCATGTTTAGAATTTTCCACGCTTTGATAAATCTAAATTTAGAAATAAGAGAAATAATTTCTTTTCTCAAGTTGTTTCTACCAAAACTCCATCCCTCTCCCCACTCAAATTCCTTCATGTCGGGCCAGTGAATAAAACGAATGTTATCTGGAACATCGTCTTCCATTTTCATTTCATCATCTAGCCAATGAGTAGGGCCAAACTGAGGCATTTGTGACCATCCTACCGGATAATGCGTATCGCCTTCATTAGCAGTAAAATATGCATCAGAGGCCATACGCCCACTATGTGAAACAATGTATCGTCCTGTTTTCTCTGGAAAGTCATCAATCCTGCGCCAAGGCATGTTGTTCTCCTTCTAGTTGTTGTGCCATTTTTGGACACGAAGTCCTTTTTCATTCAAGCCAAGAGTAGTGAAAACAGATTTCTTGTGAACAGTCCATAACATTCCCGGCACATAACTACGCTGACATTCAATTCCTTTGAACGTCGCTTTGTTAACCTTTGTCACAAGAATATGTGCGCCATGACCACCACGACCACGGACGCAGGGAACAAATATCATGCTCCCTACGCCCACAGGATGATTTTCACCACCAAGAACAATATTCATTTCAGGAGCATTCATCAAATATCCCCTTCCACTTGTTTCACAAACCGTTTACCATATTCAACCCAAACATCAAGGGGCAGATTTTTCAAATACATGACCATGAAAGACTCGTTCACGAAAATGTTCCGGTCCACATCGTCATACTGCATGACCCAATATCCACCTTCTCTGCCGGTCACTTTCCACATGTCAAAATGCGGATTGTCAACGGCCTTTTTGATTTTGCCAACAGTGACAGTCATGGCTACCTCTCTTGTGTTTCTATTCCACCTTGATAGCTGATTCGCCATCATCTGTCAACAGAGAATAGTCACGCGGGTTCAAATAGTCTGCTAGTTCATCTGTGTTGTTTTCTACAAGAATTCGGTTGGTTTCGTCCAGAATGTGATTGAACCACTCCGAAGAGATGCAACGAATGGTCTTTTCACCACCCTCAATAAAATGAAAGATATAGTTGATATCATTATCTTCAATTTTCTCAATGTCTTCATATTTCGTGCTAAAGATAGCGTTGCAGAACTGAATCATCTTCTCTTTATCTGTCATTTTGATATTGCCTTTCGTTCATAGGTGAAGCATTGATTGGTAGCACACTCACCAATCAATGTCAATCTCTTATTCACCCGCAGGATTATACGTCCCTTTCCTTGCCCCAGAAATAAGTAATAACTGGAAACCGCAATTTGCCTTCTTTAGTGATATCTGGAAATCTAACAGTAGCTTCACCAGAGATATACTTTTCTTTATTCTCTAGTCTCTCTTTATTTTGTGCAAACGTTCCTCTAATACCACTTTCTTGAACAACACCATTCTTACGTCTAATAAGTGCAGATTTTGCACAACCAGCCCAATTACCTAGACCTTCAATCAGGTCCAATACTTCGACTTCTTCATCAATAAACTGCTTATGTTTAAGAAGAGATTTAGAACGATTTGATTCGTAATAACTGTCAGGATTGCGATACATCGCACCCTCATATCCGTTTTCTAGACATTTAGCCAGATATTCCATTGCTTCTTCGTGATTGTTTACTATAGCAGTATCAACTTCACGAATATGTTCATATTGACCGTATACATTTTCTTTTAGAAATTCAATACGCTCCTTAACAGTCATAGGCTCTGGTGTGATAACGTCATACACATAAAAGAAAACGTTTTCCCGTGTTTCAAGTAAATCTGCATCAGTGATCTTTTTTGATTTTCGGATCATGCTCATTAGGCGTTCAAAATCATTTTTTAAATCATGGTTGTATAGTTCCCCATCCAGAATGTAATCTGGAAACTTCTCTTGAAAACTTTCAATATCTTCAAGAATATGAGGACATGATACATGACGCTTACCTTTACGGGTCTGCAATGTAATGAAATCGACTCCCAATGCCCGTGATCCATCAAATTTTGGCTGTGCAATATAAGGAAAATTTGTAGTCTTTTTGGGATCATATTTTTCGGCAAGCATACATTCAACATATGAAGAGCCGTCTGAAATTGTATCTTCACTTTCATGATATTTACCCTGTGAAAGCTGATATTTGTATTGTGCTTCCACTTCTGCCAATACTTGCTCTTTAACAGATGTTGCGTTGGCTTTACCTACATTTTTAGGAGTTGGATATACCCAACCAGATTCGACACTCTTTCCATCCTTTAGACCAGATACGGTGCGATATTTTTCATCGTCATATTCCATGTGCCAGACACGGGTTTTACCTGTCCTATCTTTCTTATAAAGCTTTTTCATTATATACCTTTCACTGTAATATTTTTAGCATTGAATATCTCATGGCTGAATACATTTTGAATAACATCATTCGAATTCACAGAAACTTTCAAATATTTAAATTCGACATTTGTATACTCAGGTTTTGAGGCAATCAACTCTCTTGTTTGCTGAATTGCATCTGTCAGCCTAACATACACTGTAGCCCGCCCCTGATATGGCACCATGTCATTTTTATCAGAGTCGTAATAATTTTCTCTATTCCTATACAAAACTTTAACATCTTCTGCTTTGATGTAGAAATTATCAGTTACAATATAACCATCAATATCAACAGTTTTTGCCTTTAAATTAGTCTTATCTATAAAACTGTATGCCTGTTCCAGTTTGTTGTAATTGTGTGCATCAACACCCTTTTTTGTAATTTCAACAGATGGATGAATGCTTCCAGATAAATAGTATTTGGTGAGTTTTCCATCTTTAATATAAATTTTTGTATCAGAACCCATTTGAGCATAATGTATTTCTTCGTTTCTAAAACTTTTTCTGTGGATCAACCAATGCTCATAATCAACCATCTCTTTAAAGTATTTGTGAACTTTGGAATCTTCTTCATAATTAGCAGCAGAAAAGTCTGTCTCAGACAATACCTTGATTATGTTATCAAAGTTGAAGTCAATGCCTTCTGAATTGATACTAATTGTTCTTCCATAGAAACCACCTATCTGCATTTCCAAATCTTCCCAAGATTTAGGCAGGCCAGCATTGGCTATAGTTACGCCAATCTTTAGCATCTCGCCTTTGGACAAATGATAACCACGATGTGCGTATTTTTTTGTTCTGATAAGTGAGGCGTAGGGGAAATTGGTAGCCGTATTGAAGTTTAGATTGCGGCTTGCAACATCTTCAAAAAATTGTGGATGATAATGAAACTCCTTTGTGTCATAGTCATATGCTGCCATACAAACCGTGAAGTCAAATGTTTCGAAAATCTTCTCTGGTGTGGCAAACTCGTCAAATACGATAAGTTGAATTATCAAGCGATTGCCATCATCAGTTTTGACCTGACTGGTTTTAAACGTAATTGATCGTTCTGTTTCAGACACAACCTGACAGCCTAATTCTTGAATCAGAAAATTGATTATTGATGCAATATCCTCTTTTTTCTTTGGATATAGGTCATAATCTGCGACTTCTGTATTAGTCACGTGAGACAGTATCGCCCCACCAGCTAGAAAACAACCTTCCACTTCTATCAAAAGTGGCTTTTTAAGTTTCTTATAAATCATAATATACCCTCAAATAAAAAAATCCCACATTACCTTTTCGGGGGGATAATGTGGGACTAAAATAAGTTTATATGCTAGTTCGTTTTTTATTTTTCAGGAGAGAAAATATATGACTTACATACCATATAAACGTGCCAAACAGCTAATAGTTCCCAATATTATGCAAATCTTTTATTGAAACCTTCGGTTCCAAAGTAATCATCTTGCTCTAGTTCTTCAATAATGGCAACCAGATAGTCTTCAAAGAAATCGTTAAATTCCTCTTCGTTATTGTTGGCCCATCTTAGGAAGGCGTCAGGTTCACCGTCCCATAGTTCTTCCATGTGATTTTCAAATAGAATGATGAAATCTTCTTCGTTTTCATTGGCCCATTCTAGGAATTCTTCTGAGTATAGATTCATGTTAGATACCTCGTATTATAGAATATAAACAACTGGTGTGAAGTGTTTTGATTCGGATTCGATGATTTGTGAAATAACTTTCCACTCCCCTCCACCAAGGCCAGCACCAATAGCAGGCATTGCCACATGGCTTACACCATGAAACTCACACATTTCATCGACTTTCTTAATGCACTGAGCGATCCATTCATAATTTACATAACGATGCCCATCACGACCAAAGCCATGCTGAGTAATGGCGTTTGCAATGACCTTCTCGTTTTCTTTAACAAATACAACCTCGCCGCCAACATCACCATGCGCTTCACAGTAACGGTTGTATTTTTTATAAGCGTTGGGATATTTTTCCCTAATGATTTTAGCAACGCCGCTACCCATGACGCCGCGATCATTACAACCATGCATAATTACCTTATGATTTGTCGTGAACAAATCTCCTTTAACATATTCAATTTTCATTATTAATCTCCGTATATGAAATGTCTTCCAGAACTCTATACCATGTGATTCGCTCTATGTCAACCTTATAAATTATCTCACCTTGACCAATTACACCATGTTTCTCGTTTTCATTCACTACAAGAGTATGATGATCCGAATGTCGTTTTGTAATGAAAAGATGATCGTATTCCTTGTTGTTTATTCTTTTATTAATATAATCGACATACTTTTCAGTTCTGATTTTATTTTGTTTAATGTCACCATTACGCATGTAAAAGGTGAATATCATGTAATCTTTAACTGACATATATTCATCCTTTCATTATATCTGCTCTAATTGATTTCTCGACCAATGCTGTAGGATCATTTTCATCTGGAACCAATATAGCAATAACACTTGTCAAAACATAATCATCTTGGCGTTCAATGTTTCCGGTTGTCACAAGAATATTTCTCATACCAATTACCTTACCACGACGCTTAATGAGATTGTCGCCCTTTACACGGGCAGCAGTGATATTTCTATAATCCCAATGTTCATTCTTTTGTCCACGTGTTGCAGTCACATAACGATATTCAGAGCCGCGAGATGTTTTAACTTTAACCCACATATGGGGCTTAACATTATCCCATACCACATCGCTGACCTGTTCTTTATTTACTTTTTTCTTCTCTCGCTCTGCTCTCATGCGATCAATTTCTTCCTGCCGTTCTTCTGCCAAAACGTCAGGGTTTTCTCTGGAAAATGCATCTAGAGCATTTTTGGCTTCCATGTAAAATTTATGTGCGCCAAATGCAACATCACGAAGATGTTGCAATCTTTGCCTCTTTGTCATAACAACTTCATTCATGGATGCCTGCCACTTTATTTTGTTTCAGTGAATCAATTTTTGCTTGCATTTCATGAATTTGTTCCCAAAGAAGAACAACAGCCGCGCTAAGTGCATACACCCCGGAATCTCCCGGTGTAATATCAATAGGTTTGGTAGGGATAACATGCTGCTTTCCATTAGCATCTACCATAGCAATAGATGTGATGAATTGGGTTTTTGAAATAAGTCGCCCTGATAGCAAAGAGCTTTCGTCCACATCTACTTTATTAGTATTCATTGTCATCTCCTATTAGTTTTTCCTGATCTTCCATAATGGAATGCTGTTTGCTGGAAGGTTTTGTTTGGATGGGTTTCTTATTGCGTTTATTTTTAAAAATGTTTGAAGTATAGTTAATATATGTCATCACACCAAAACCAAATAGCAGAGCAAGTGTCGAAACAACTGCCATACTACCGTCTAGTGCGCTTCCACCCATGAACAACACCAACCAATTTACACCATATGCAATCGGAAAAGCCACAATAGCAAACAATCCTACAATGGCAAAAATTGCCAGCATGGCTTTTCCAGTTTCTTTAAAAGACGCAATAAGAATAGGGTCCATACCATTTACTCCTGTTTCATACCTAGACGATCAGCAATTTTTACAACTTCATTTAGATTAAGTTTTGCCCCGCCTAGCCATTCGCGCATCATACGCATATAGTTTGAATAATCAAGGTCTTTCATATCACGCACTCCTTTGTTTAATATAACTGTTCAGCAGACCTTCGATGTTACTCTTGCCGATAGGATTTTGAGAATGGACATAATACTCGAATTCATCAGGAATAAATTCTTGATCCTCATCCATGTCTTTCTCTACAATCCATTTGGCGATATCATAGCCAGTTTTACTTTCTTCTCCCAAATCGTGGTCAAAAGAGATAAATTCTGGGCAACCAAGAGATTCCATGATTTCCACCGCTTCTTCAAAATTACGGACAATAAGAATCATCTCTCCGTTTTTGAGCGCGGCAAGACGTTCATCATCAATAAACAGTCGATACTTGTAGCGGTCACTCATGTTTAGCTCCTATAAAAAAATGCTTCATGAACATCGCGATCATCGAAAAATGACAGATCAAGAAGCTTTGTTTCCTTGCTTGTCATCCTCATCACATACGATTCTTCGCCCTGTCCATGAACAAATATAGCAGTGTTTTTACCATTGTCAAGTGCAATCAATTCACGGTCTTCTTCGTTAGAAACGCAGGTATTGCAGAAAGTTTTGATGAAAACAGGAATATAAAAGTTACCATCTGGCGATTCATAACCTAATGGTTCCTCCCCTGTTGTTACATCTTTAGTCCATCCGATAAATCTAAACCCCTCTATTAGTGGCATTGTTCCAAAATAATGCATTTCACTATCAATTAGGTTTATATCATCATTACCGTATAAATTCATAATCATATTTCTATTCCTTACTTAACTTCTCCTTATGAACAAACTATAACACATCTATAAGCAGTGTCAATAGGCAACTAGTCGCTTAGGTAACTTTTAGACTACTTGACAGCACGAATCAAAAAGGGCCATGCGGCCCCTTTCATTTTCGAATCGAGTCGATATAAAAATCGCTGAATGATCCATCGCTATTGATGTTTCGACACACGTTGATATTGTGTTTAAATGTTCTAGGGTTGTGTTCAAATCCTCGGTATGTCACCGACATTTCTGCCTGCATGATGTTGCAGTCTCTAGAATTTACCACAAAATTGATGTAGTCAGCAGTCACAAGAAACGACAATATGATGCCGAATACAGATGAAATCTTGAACTTACTGATAAGCCTTTCGTTGGCAACATCAAAGTAAATATCATAAAGATTTGCAGCAAAATAAACAGCAAAAACAAATGCAATACCAAAAAGTGAAGCACCTAGAACGCTGGCCCCCGCATATGTGAGGCCAAGTAGGCTCGAAAGGTAAATAATCATGATGCCCTCTTATTAAATTACAATAAGAGTTTTTGCTTCGGTGTTGGAAACAACCGCATATTTGGTGTCTTTTAGTTGTTCCTTGAGCCAAGCATCGAATTGCTTGTTGTGAACATTTTCAGCCATTTCACGCATGTAGTCGATAGCACCATATACTGCAACCATGAAATCTACATCGTCCATCTTACCAGATTCTACCGAAGTGATAGGCTTATTTTTATAAAAAGCACGGACAATTTGAAGCGAACGCATCCGTGAGCGGAAGCTGCGAGTAATAATTTGACCGTTAGAAACTTCAATAGCTTTATTAGCCAGCTTTTGAGTTTCTTTTAGGTTAGTAATAAATTCAGGGGTTTCTTCACGTTGAGTTTTGACTACACGATGTGCCATTATATATCTCCTTCATAATTAATTCGTATGACCCTTTATAGGGTGATTCGATGCGCTTGTCAATCAGAAAGTAATTTGTAGTGTATCGCCGTCATAGAATTTCTTCTTAGCATTTAATGAATAATCTTCAAACTCAACTTGAGTTACAGGGTTGACTTCATAACCACCAGCTTCATATGGAGAAATAACAAAGCAGTCAACACCATCACTAAACCACAATTCATCGTGTTCATCCAAAAATGCTCTTACTCTTTCAGAATCTTTTTCTTTGTAATCAAATTTCATCATATTGTATGTCCTTCTATCCTTTATAAGTTATTTTATAGTAAATGTCGTAATTTCCATCATTTTTAGTGCATATACAACCATCTGGTTTTATGCCTTCTATTTCTATCTTGCACCTTTCAAGATCAACATTATCATCCCATTTGGCTCTCGCCCAATGCAATAAGTCTTCAATGTTTGATATGGCGCATTCTGGAACGAAAATGCATTTATCTGTGTCCTTGGGAATTGTTGTAGTCATATTGTCTCCTGCAAAATATGTAACCCATATAACTAATTATCTTGCAATATGACAAAATTATGACAGCAGTGTTTACTCAATGACGCATTATTGTGCAGAATGAAAACTAGAGAAATGTTAATGCAAGTGCCGCAAATAGAAAAACAAAAACTAAACCTAGCAATGGCTTGACCAATCCCCACTTGCTATCTTTTTTAACTAACTGGTCAAGCCACCAATACATTTCTTCTCTGTCGATTATTCCATTTTCGTGCGCTTCTCTAATGGCTCTGGCCTGACGCATTTTGAAACCAAGTTGATAGCTTTCTTTACTCATCTTTGATCCTCACTACACCATCGACAATTTCAGATTTTTCGTCACGCTTGAAAGCATCCATACAGCTTCCCACCTGTGAAGGTGATAGATGAATTGCCATAGAAATAAGACCGCCTACTAAATATGCCAATGCATTATAGTCGGGCGAATTGATTTTGTATTTCTTTTTCTTGGAGCCGTCTTTCAAGACTATATGTTTTTCGGTTATTTCTAAAACAACGCCAAAGTTAGGAATGATATCTCCAACAATCATATTAGAAAGTGCAACACGACCAAATTTAAGAACAGGGCTTTCCCTTTTTTCAACGGCAGGCTTTTCAATTTTATCTTCTGGAAGAGGATAATCCATTAGTAATATCTCCTACAATGAACTTTAACAAATTTCTGGTAAATGTTTTTATGGACTTGCTCTAAGGTTTTGAAACCAATCCAAATCAAAGTAAATAAGTATATTGCGAAATATACGACACTATAATTGATGAATACTAGATTCCATCCAGTCATAACAAATACGACGAAAACCCATGCAACTGACAGTGTTGAAACCATCAGCAACAATGCTATGAAAAACCAAAATCCAACGTCATACAAAAAATCTGGCATTATATAACTCCTAGCAAACTGGATCACCCCAAACTGGCATGAAACAATAAGTTTGCAGCCAATCGCCTCTTGGCCCGAAATCAAATTCGAGCAATCCCATTTCTACTAGCTTCCAAGCAGGCTTATTCATTCCGCATTTTGGAAACATTCTAAATGGGTAATACTCTTCTTCGAAACAAGTTCTTGCAACCTTATTTTGTTGTTTAGTCAACTTATTCATGGGATATAGCAGAATCCACTAGCAGTGACCGTTTTCCTGTAAAACCCTTCTAGGCCATCTTCCAGAAAATCATAGTTGTCATAAATCAAAATTTGAGTTTTGTTTAGAGCAAGCTGTCTATACGAGGTAGCGCCCATGATATGATTTCCATCTTCATCTTGACCCCGAATGAAGCAGCTTTCAATGTCTTCATTGCTAGGGCTACTCAAGCAAATATACTGACCAATTGCCATATCGGTGCCTTCTGGGTTGCCAATTAGGACTGTCTCATCAATTACATTGTAATCAACTCGGTATAACCTAGCTTCACCATTTTCAGTGGTTTGGTCGATAATAATACAATATTCCGAAATAATATCGTTTGCCATAGTAGAAATAGGCATAAGTGCAATAGCAGTTGCCAGAAAACCAGTTTTGAACATTTCTAATACTCCCATGTATGATGTGTGTGTTGTGTAGATATCATGATTCTCTTTGTATGTCAATCACTATTATCTGGAATGCTCATAATGAAATCATGCGTTGGCATTTTTCTATAAACTTCTACCGTATCCGCTAGTAGCTTCTCAATGCCGTTAATAATCATTGAACCAAATTCGGTTTCCCCATAAGATTTTTCATTGCAGATATATCTAGAACCTGAGTTGCTATAAAAGATATAGTTTCCATTTTTATATTTGACAGAGATAATGCCCGCATTCAATCGCCAAGACTCTTCTTCTTTCCAAGTTGCAAATACTTTAAAAATTGGGTGTCCTTTTTCCTGTTCTACTTTAACTAGAAGCCAAGCATCAGGTATACTATCATTTGGTAGAACGTCTGACATATTATTCTCCTTAAATTGACATTATGAAATCATGATCCATTTCTAGGTAGGGAGTATACACATTTGGATTTTGTATTTGCAACTTTATAAGTTCTCTTGAACCAGCAACAGTCATGCCATAATTTTCTTCTTTGCAGAAATATTTCATACCTCTTTTGCACAAAAATTTATACGTCCCATCATGATAGCTAACAGACTTTACTTCTGTGCTTATTTCAATATCACCTTCACCAGTATACTCTCCCTTGACGAAGAACATTATTTTGTAGAACTCACCATTCTTATTTTTTACTTTAATTAAAATCCAGTTCTCATGTTCACTTCCACTCATTTTTCTTCTTTTCTACCTCTTGTTCATTGCCGACAAATTCAATCTTGGCGCACGTCTTGTTTTTGATGTGATGATACATCATCAGCAAACCATTGTCTTCTTCTTTTCCGCGCTCAATTTGCCGTAGTCTATATGAAGTGCTTTCTTTAAGCTTCGAAACTCCTGCGGCAGTGGCAACTAATATACAAAGAATAAAAATCAGCGCCCAGAAAAATAGTCCGGTAAAAACTACCTCTGGAATGATAGCACCGATTGACATGAGATAAATTCCATAGAAAAGACTGCCAAACATATAGATAATAACTCCGGCGATAAGCAGGCAAATTAGTCCAATGAAGGCCAAAGATATAATAGCCTGCAAAAATTTCCATTTGTAAACGCAAGTGTCTGTGAGTTGTGAATCTTTAACGTCAAGCAACGATGTGATAAAACGATAGTGCCACGAATTTCTGTTAATGGTAGTTGTTTGCATAATACTATCTCCCCTTCATCATGTTTGAAAGCTTGCCCAGAATCCCGCCAGTAGCCTTGCCACCAAGTCGCATTATAATTCTTCTAGGAATAGCACCTTTTCTTTTAGAAGTCAGTGCTTGAACATCACCTAGCAGCTTCGCTATGGTGTAAAGAACCCCTCTTGCAGAGGAAATAGTCACTTTTCTGTTTCGTCTTGCCATCATCCCATCTCCTTTATCTGATAGTTTGTTCCCGTTTTACCATAGTTGATAACATCTTGGTAGCATAGGACAACACATTCTGCCACTGTTTCACCATAATTGTCAAAGGTATAATGTTTGGCTGGATCATTCTCCAAACAAGGCCAGAATGTCATTTTGACATGACAATATTTTTCATTAATTTCAACATGCATGTCATATTTAAAAAACGCATGACTCACTAAAGTCATGGCAGCAGATATATCTCCGCTATATCCAGCTTCTATCAATTCTCTATTAGTCATGATTCTCTTTCCTATGGTTGTTTGGTCCTTTCTATCACAAGAATGCACACCTGTCAACTACATTCGAAAAGGCCGGGGAATTTTGCCCCGGCCCTCTCACATATTTTTTTCTAAGTATTCTATTCTGTTCTCTAATTTTCTGACTACTATTTTTAAATCTTCTATGTCTTTCTTATTTTTCTCTGATCTATTTCTTGCATTGTTAAATTCATTTCTAAGATCACCAAAGAATTCGTTTAAACCCTTGAACATTTTTCTCTCCTATATCTATATGTGGGCCAATACTTATATAACTCACATATAGATATAAAGTTCAACTATTTGTCCAACATCTCCACATAAGAAAGAACAGGAAACTTGTTGTCATATCTGAAAACTCTACCATCAGGAAGAAGACAGTTTTTGTAAGATTCAATCCCTTTATCACTACGCACCTGATAACTCTCATTGCATTGAATGAAGAGATTTTCATAATATTGTATGCCAAAGTAAAGCACTAAGACACTAGCCAGTGGAAGCAGAGCATGTTTCCACCGGTTTTTTCTAAACAATGCACCAAAGGCATAGTAAACGAATGCGAACATTGCAACTAGCGCGAAACCAGCCAGAAAAGAATGAACCAGCGCCATTACAAAAGGCGAAGCCATTGATTGAAAGGTTAGAACGTTGACAATTTCCATCTAGACTCCTCCTAAAGATAAGACACAGGCCACATATAGATCAATATGCGGCCTGTGTCAAGTCTTTTTATTTTTCGTTAAAAAGAGGAATCCTTTCTGCTACCATCTGAACTAGAGAATCAATATGAACAGGGGCATAGTTAGTCATTTCAACACTAATATTGATATATTGTGGTTCATCAATATTATGTTGATGAATATGTCCATGAACGTTCACCATTCTAATTTTCTTTCTGTGATTGTAACAAGAAAATGGATGCATTGCAAGGTGTGAGCAGATAAAGTTAAACTCATCAAACCTGCGAATAACATCAGTCTTTTCGAAAAGACGCATTAGACGGTGTGCGTCATCATCATGGTTTCCCCAAAGAAGCCTCTTGTGACCATTTAGTTGATTGTGAATCTTTTCATAATCATCAGAAGGACCAAAGAAAACATCTCCAAGATGGTAAATCTTATCTTGAGGCTTAACCGAAGCATTCCAGTTTTCAATCATTGTGTTATTCATATCTTCTACAGAAGAGAAACCGGGCCTGATTAGGTTTCCAACTTCATCTGTAAAATTTAAAATATTTGCATGATTGAAGTGCGTATCTGAAATAAACCAAATATCTCTACTCATAATATCCTCTTACATATAAATTGTTACTTTTTCAGATGCACGTGTAATAGCTGTGTATAACCATCTCCACCACATATCTCTGAACACTTCCGATTCGTCAATGATATAAACACTATCCCATTGTGAACCTTGGCTTTTGTGAGCAGTGAGACAGTAACCATAGGTCATTTGCTGTCTTCCCAATTTCATCTTCCAATGTTCAGGCTCTTTACTTCCATCAAACAGGTATCTCAAAGGTCTAATTTTAAGGTTAGACTTCTCGTCGTTATCTTTGGATGATACTACCATATTGAAATAATTCAAGGCAGGGTTCTTATCCGTCACTTCCATAACTTCATACATCTCACCATTCAACATACCAATGTCGTTTTCATTTTTCAAACAAATAACACGCTCTGTAGCAAGAGGAATGTTACCTTTGTAACCGAAATGCTCTCTGAAAACTCCATTCATATGAACTCTGGTGGAATTCTTACCGCTAATCATTTGATCCGATGCAAAAACATCAGCCTTTCGAAGCTTATTGGTTACAGATGATTCGCCGTATTCTCCATACTCTAGCATGTCTTGGTTCCTAATTCTAGATGCCATGTAGATGATAGGATTTTCGGATGCTTGTCTATGAATTTCTGTTAACATCGAATCAGGTTCTCCCGATGTAAAAAAGCCAGAACCATCAACTGGTGGTAACTGAGCAGGATCACCCAAAACCAAAATAGGGACTCCAAATGAAAGCAAGTCTTCTCCCATTTTGTTGTTTACCATCGAACATTCGTCAATAATAATCAATTTTGCATCCGCGATGGTCGATTTTCTGTTAAGCTTAAATGTTACTTCACCTGTTTTTTCATTCACGATTGGGATATATATCATGGAATGAATAGTAGAAGCATCATCACAGCCATTTTTCTGCATAACCAGCGCGGCTTTTCCCGTGTATGCGCCATATGCCACATAGCCACTAATGAATTGTCTAAAATATTTTGCAATAGTTGTCTTGCCTGTTCCAGCATAACCTGCTAGGTAATAGAATGGTTTCGTTTTAGATTCTTCTTTGAACCAGCGTTCAACGTCTTTCAGGGCGGCGTCTTGTTGTTTACCTAATTCCATTATTATTCCTTCTTTCATAATTATTTCTGGCTGAGATTTGAGTCTCAGCCAGAATTTAGTTTTTGTTTGAAAATTAGCTGTTTGTAATTTTCTTCACCCAATCTTGGGCAGTAGAGCGTGGAATACCTTCACTTTTTGCCCAACGTGTAATTGAACCGAAATCAGCAACACCGTCCAATATTTCTTTGGATGTATAGGATGAACCATTTCTTTTGAATACTAGACCTTCGGAAACATCATCATTTTCTGTAGCATCATCCTTCTCGTCAGAAATTTCAAAAACTTCATATTCGATCATAAGATCAATCATTTCATTAAATTCTGACTCACTCATATGTTCCATGTAGTATGTGTCGCCACCATTTGTGACGGCTTCTGTATTATCTACGTAGAATGAGAAAGAAGGCGTTTTGAATACAACATCCCAGAAATCAACATCATCATGTTCTAGATCATCAGAAAGAGCAATCAGACGATAACCATGTTTGGCAAAATCTTTTTCGCTTATATTGACAACCACATCCATACTTGCTTTATATTCGTCCGCTTCGTATTCAGTTTCAACATTCAATCCTTTGAACGTATTTTTTACGTATTGATGCACACCTACATCATCATTTTCGCCATCAACTACATTATCGTTTTCTTCATATTCTCTATCCCAACCACTATAATCTTCAAAATACTGGTCGTTTTCTGTGCTGGCAGCGGGTTTGTTAGGATCGACATAGATAGATGTAGTTTCTACATCTTTAATTGAACCAACTTCAACTTCTGACAGAACTTCATAGCGGCAGACGCGCATTTTAGTTTCATTATAATCGGGCGGAACCGCAACAACATCTTTAGGATTTACCTTACATACGATTGTGCGGCTATCGGCGGGCCTTGCATAAGAATTCAAATAAATTGAAGCTGCAACATGAAGACCACGGGAGCAAGTAATATTATTATTTGCATCAACGCTTTCACGCGGGACTTCAACAATTTTACCTACGCTATTGTCCATTGTGCCAGAGTAGATATCTTTCCAATCTTTACGAATTCGTTTAAAGGCAAGGAAATGACCATCTTCTGTGAAAGGTGAACCATTCTTTTCCAAGAATGTGAATAGACGCTCACGCGAATCTTGAGATGGATTTAGCATCACGTTTTCCATGAAGTGAACCCAAGGAGTAACGTCAAACCCATCGTCAAATAGTTGAACAAGACGTTCTGCTAGATAAGTGTGAATTTTGGTGCCCTTGTAATAAACTGAATTGCCTTTGATAGTAACGTTTCCTTCTGAAAGGCGGGTCAGTTCTTCTTTAACATTAACAATACTTTCGATGAAAGATTCGTCATGCTCTTTTCCACGTAGATGCTCTTTTAGCTCATCAAATTTTCTGAATGTGGAAGGAATATTATACAGCCTACCCTTATAAAACAGGGTAATGCTGTTGTTTGTTAGTGTGAAATTTAAACGCATTATATGTTACCTTTCAATTGTATCCATAATTTTTACATAATCAATAATATCTGACACATCTTTTTCATCCAAAGTTGAGTAACGATATGATGAAACATGGGCAAGCATGGGGTAGTTGTCAAACAATTGTTCTATCATTATCTTCAACATTCTAATATCGCCTGATATATTGAATTTAGAAATGTCTTTGGTATTTGGGTCTAGAGCATCTTTCAATGCATCTGAGTAACCTTCTGGAATCTTATTGACGATTCCTCTAGCAAATGATACAAACTTTCTATCTTCATAGCTTGGACTATAGCATGAGCGAGACTGTAAGTCAAACACTTTTTCGCACATTTTTCTATAAAGAGATTTTCCTGCTTCTAACACATTCAACTTATCCTTGTAGTTTTCATGTATCGTATATTCTCTGCATGATTTAGGTATCTCAAACTCATGAGAATTAGCAGAAATTTTATCTGCGAGAGTGATTCTTTCACACTCCTGAATAAAAGCATCCCATTCAAAATCCTCAGATTCTATGGATATTGAATTTTCATAATACTCAAGAAAATTCTTTGCATAACTTTGAGCAATTATGATAACTGGCCTTTTATATATTTTAGAAATATATTGCGCTAGTAGGCTACCAACGTCATTATAATGATGATATACATATATTCCTGTTTTCTTGGTATCCATAAACTTAGGAATAACAATAAAATCTGTATCTTTGTTGTGAAGATGACAACTTGCGTATTGTTTCCAAGGACCAGAATTTATATCTTTTACATACTCTATATCATCAGGATTTATCAGTCTTCCAACTCTTTCTACATCATATGCACCATTAATATCATATGCAGTCACTTTATAATTGGAAATTTTTTCAATCAAAGTTTTATTCTTTGAAGGACTACGATAAACCCTTTTCTTGGGAACCGCAATTGACATTAAATCAATTACTTCATACTCGACGCCTTCTACCAGATACTCATCTAGCAAGTCAAAGAACCTGATCTTTGTAAGGGGATCGCGACCGTAGAATTCTACAATAAATGGATCGCCCTTTACCATATCATGAACAGATGGGTCATAATCAATAGTAGATGTGTCATAATGATTTTCAATTTCATCTACATCACATTTCAAAAATGAAATGATGTTTCTCATTTTGATTGTATCTGAATTTACTGATTTATAACCCTCGCGCCCGCGATAGCGGTCCACAACAAAAATGCGAATTTTGTTGTAGTTCATACCTATATTGAATTTGTCTGAAAACTGTGCATCTGGCATAATCTTGTTGCCCTTTGCATCGTTTAGTCTAGCATATGCAAATTCATTCAACGGGTTCTTCATATTAAAGGCATAAGGAGTTTTAATGTCTTTACCTTTATACTTAGCCCATTCTTTACCAGATGATGGGTTATAATAGTTTCTACTGTAGGTTGGGTATGTTATAGAAAACCATTGTGAAAAGATATGTCTTTCCTCATCCGTGAACATATCTTCATTTCTGTTGAAATACGTATCGGAATCACTTATGAGTTTGAAAGCCTCATATCTTGTGGGGCAACGATCAATGACGGATTCAATTGTTGTCTTGATCTTTTCGCGATAAGAATTCAATTCCTTCAAAATTGTAGGAATTGTTGGCTCTTTGCGGCCATAGGACAGGGCTTCCCTAGAGACAGATACCTCTAGACTGCCCACGGGAACTTCAAAAATATTGAGTGTTTGGGATCGACAAAGATCAATGAATTCTACTGTCAAATCGCCAGAATCAAATATTTCGTTTTGAATTGCTTCTCTGATAACTTTAGCATCTACTGGATAGATTACGCATCCCATTTTCACATAAAGACCATTATACATATATTCCGAATAATCTTTAGGCCATTCGAAATCTTCATCATCTTTTACCAAAGGCTTGACATTAAATCCTAGTGAAACCCTCTTGGCAGCTTCACGGAATGAATTAACATCATGTTTTGCAACCGGGAAAGATACTTCTACCCCATTTTCTTCGTCAACAATTTCTGAGTGAAGATGCACAATAGTTGGAATACGATCTTCATTCATCAATGCAGTGTAATAGTTCTTCGCACCGTTATACACAGAAATTACTGAAAATGTGTCGGTATAGGCGAATGGTGACTTTGACCCTAGACCAAAGCTGCCTACCTGAGTATTTGTGTCTTCTTTTGTAGATTTGAATACGGTAGTATATAGACCCATAACATCTGCATGAGAAAGACCAACACCGTAGTCTCTTACTCGGAAAGTAGGATCGAACATTGAAGGAAATGTTACTTCAAATGGTTTATCTGGGCAACCAGCAGCAATGTGACTGTCCAGTGCGTTAGACCAAATCTCTCTTGTGATAGATTGAACTTTATCAGCATACAAGCCTGAAATCAAGGTTTGAAATGCCTTACTATTTGCAACAATAGTAAAGGCATTTGTATCACCGGAAGAATTAATAGTTACGTCATTCTTAGCATGTTTAGTAGTAATCATAATATATCCTTATTCCGTGTTTTGGTTCCTCATTGGGCTACACACCGCATCCAGCATATCTGGATACCAATCGCCTCTACGCATCAATGTTTTAATTCTAATACCATAGCTGTAAACCTGACATTCGTTAACACCCGGTGCAACTACAGCGGCAACTCTGTCAGGATAGAAGAAATATCCTCTGGTAAAAAGAGAATAAACTTGGTGAAATGCAGTCGGTCTTACCCTAAAGTAAACTGAGTTTGCTTCCGAACATGGAATGGTTTCACATCCGCGAACCGAATAAACATCGTCTTCTGGGTTTACCTCTTCCGCATTGGTCAGATATATAACCTCATACTGCTGCGTTGTCAAGAACAAAGTTGCCTGATATGAGAAAAACAAAACCATAGGAATAAGATAAAGTGAAGCAACTGTGGCGAGGATCACCAGACCTGCCCTCATACGGGAAAATCTACCATCACCTTTGTATAGGGTCCATTTCCAAATTTTAATTTCTCTTTTGTAAACTAGTTTATTCCAAATCCACATGTAACGATCAGAAAACCAGCGCCATACACGAAAGATTCTGCGCCCAATGGGGACCATGATTTTTTGCCAAATCCATGTCAGACCTAGCATATACTGTGCCAGCCATTTAAGGACTCGGGCAGGCCAAGGTTCTTTAAGATATTCGCTCATGGGACAAACCTTTCATAAATGGGATGGGAAGTCCCGCATTATAGAATGCGGAACTTTTTGTTTTCATAAATGAACTCAAGTCTACCTGAATTGCCATCAAGAATGAAATCAGTAACTTGCGGCTCAAGCTGTGAAATAATGAAGCCGGGAAGACCACGCGCACCTGTTCTAGCATCATAATTTTCTTCACAGAATTTTTCAATGCAAGCATCACTAACCACAACATCAACATTGGAATGTTTGTAAGAATTCGCAACGTCAACCAGTTCACGCTTAACAATCTTTTCAATTGAATCAAGTTCAAGACGGTTAAAGCAAATGATGTTCTGACGGCCATTGAAACGGTTTAGGAATTCTGGACGATATTGCTCATCCAAATCAACCTTAGCCAATTTCTCAGCATCATCAAAGGACAGGTCCATATTAAGGAAATGAGGCTGACCGATGTTTGTTGTCATAATGATAATAGATTCCGAGAAATCTGCAACACGACCAACGTTATCAGTAAGACGCCCATCATCCAGAATTTGAAGGAAAAGGTTGAACACATCTGGGTGCGCCTTTTCAATCTCATCGAACAGGATGATTCGGTTTCTATTCTTTCGCATCTCATTTGTCAAGATGCCACCAGCTTCAAAGCCCTCGTAACCCGGAGGCGCACCAATTAGTTTAGAAACTGCATGACGCTCCATGTATTCCGACATATCAAAGCGCAGCAAAGCCTTAGCATCACCCTGTAGGGCTTCTGCAATTCTTTTAGCAACTTCTGTCTTGCCAACACCTGACGGACCCATGAACAGGAAACTGGCCTGCGGCTTGTTTTTATTCCGACGCCCAACACGTGACACTTTAATTGCGTTGGATGATTTCACCAGAACATGATCCTGACCGAAAACATGACTTTTAAGAATTGTTTCAAGATTACGTAGAATCTCTTTTTCATCTTCGTCAAGTTTGTTTGCAGCAATACCAGTAATACGTGAAAATTCCTTTACGACTTCATCACGGGTAAGCATTAGATCAGCATTCATAATTTCAGTTAGTTCATCAAATTCTTTCTTTGATTTGATTACTTCTTCCTTTGCTACTTCTAGCATCTGGCGAAGACGAGTGATTTCAGGAGTATCATACGTTGTCCCTGAAATAAGAGCATCAAAACCAGTGTTTGCTGGACCCTCAGAACCTTTTTCTTTTTGAATTTCAATCAGTTCTGCGATCTTTTCTTCAACCGAAACAATTGAATTTTCAGCTTGCCGTTGGCGATTGTGTGCATTACGCATACGAGCCTGACGATCCTTGAATTGCTTCACCTGTTCAATCATATCTTCTTGATTTTCAGAATTTTTCACAGAAGGCGTCCGGTGTGAGTCTAGACGATACCCGGCCAGCGCACGATCTAGCAGAGAAATTGCGCGACTTGGCTGAGAAATTCCTAGACCATTATCAATGCGATATTTAACTGTCAGTTCTATTGCAGTCTGAATTGCCTCTTCTGAGATTTTAATGCGATGAAAATCTTGAAGTTTTGCAGCACCAGCATTGGTGATTTCTACCAGTGCTTCACCAACCGGCTCAGTCACATCCATCATGGTATAATTTTCACGAATATCTGAATGCCACTTGATAATGGGATCAATTGCAGAATCCGACACTTCAAGAATAACTTGAAGTTTACCTTCTTTGACTGCACTATTGATTACGTTGATAAAATGCGAAGTCCCTGCGTTGCGGCAAGCTTCATAAAAATCACCAGTGTCTTCGATAATCAGAATAGGATCAATAGTATTGCGAAGACGGCGAATAGCAGAATTAAATGCTTTTGTAATCTCAGCATTATCACCTGACGAAAACATATTATCAACATCAAGCCAGAATAGCCTTTTTGCGACCAAATCAAACGGCGCATTATCATCCGTTTTCATTTCTTGTAGCCCAAGGCATAGTGCGGTAGAACCAACACCAGAAGGACCAACCAGAAGAACAGAATTGCATTTCTTACGAACAAGAATTGAAGACAGCAAGTCCATTTCAGCTTTACGACCGACTAGCTTGAAGTCTTTAATTTTGCTAAGATAGTCACTACCATTAATAAGATAATCCATATTTTCCTCTTTTTAATTGATGGAAATTAATGAGGGGCCGTTAAGCCCCTCAGATTAGAAACTAAATGAGTCTTTGGTTTTTTGGTTAGTATCTGGTTTGATACCTAGTGCATCTTCTGCACGTGCAAATTCACCATGAGCCATCTTAGTGTGTAGTGCTTCCGCATCACGTAGTTCTTTACGCAGATGTTCAGTTTGCTCAAATAGCGCAGTCATGTTTTCGTTCATTACAGTCAGACCTTGGCGAACAATATCAGACGAAGCTTTTTGAGTGTCGCGGAACGATTCTAGTTCAGCAAAAACGCTTTCCATGTCATTGTTGATTTTATCAACATTCATCGCATTACGAATGACTTCTTGTTGAGTAATTTCGTTAGTGCGGCGGCGCATGTGATCCAGAGTTTGTTCAACTACACCAGCAGATTCGCTAATAGCAGCACCAGATACAGCAGTCATGACAGATGCAAGACGATCAGCAGTTGCAGAAACACCCTGAGTATTCAGTTTGCGGGCAACATCGACTTGCTGATTTGTTGCTTCTTTCATAGAATTGACGCGAACGGTTTGTTGTGACAATTCGCCGTATGTTGTCAAGGTTTCGCCCTGTGCGCTATGCAGCATTTTTGAATGAGAATCTAGGTTGCGAAGTTTATCTTCGGTTTCCATTTTGGCAATAATGTCATCGCCAACTTCACCAAGACTTTTTTCAAGATCATCACGCTTGGACAGGTTTGTGGTAGCGGCAGTTTTCATGCCTTCTGTCATAATAGCATAAATTGAAACCATTTTACGGTTGTTATCGTCGGCTTTATCCAGTTGCTCAGTCAGAGTCCCAAATTCGCCGCGAATTAGATTTGTATTATCACGTGCGCTACTCACAAAATTAAGTGCAGAGTCACGCAGACGAACAACTCGCGCAGAGTTTTCTTCGGATGAAAGATCAAGCAGTTCGCGAAGACGCTCTTTGTGGACAGCCATTTCGCCCAATTCAGATTGACGATTAATAGTTTCATTCCGCATTTGTGTAATACTGTCAGCAAGTTCTTTTGCTTTTTGCTCACTTTGCTGAATAAGCAGTTCATTTGCAGCGATTTCTTTGCGGGCAGCTTCGGTGATGTTGCCATAACCAAACAGACCACGCTTTTGTGCCAGTTCAACGTTTTTCACACGGAGTTCCTGTGTCTTACGCACATTTTCAATGCGCTCTTGCTCTTTTTGAGCAAGATCAACTTTACGCTGTTCATCTGCCTTACGGTCATTTTCAATTTCTTGATATGCCTTGTGAAGATCGCCAGATGTGCGTAGTTGATAAATGGAGTCGATAATTTCCATTAGCGGTTGAAGATCAGTTTCAAAGTCAATAAGACCTTTATTCATATCTTCAATAACACGCTGTAGCGATGCAAACGTGTCAGTATTTGTTAGTTCAATAATTTGTTCGGCCAGTTTTGTGTTCTGGTGTGAAAGCCATTCGCGGAATTCTTCATAGGCTTTAATATTGGCCCGATCCTGCTCTTTGTCTAGAGTAGAAGTCATCAATTTAGCCAATTCTGCCTTACGCTCATTAGGCGTTGCATTACCTGCAAGCATAATTTTATAAATTGCGTTTCCTTGAATGTTGTCGGATGTATCTTCTTTAGTCGTAGAGCGCGCACTATTGCGAATACGCTCACGAACAGAATCATTAACTGCAACCGAACGTTTTAGACTTGAAGCACCTGCCATAGTATAATTCCTTTCATTAACCAAGTGTATAGATTATTAAGTAGTAGATTGGAAAAAACGGGAAGAACAGAACTTTCTCGACCCATGTATATTCCGAAAATTTGAATTTAGGTTCTAAAGGAACCATGTGGTTTCTTTTCTCAAAGATTGTTTCATAGATGCCGATGCCGATAGCACCAAGAATGCTACCGATCCATGCACCTATAAACAATCCTAAAAGCCATTCGATACCCATTATGGTTCCTTTCCGAATCTATGCAGAAGTTATAGCATTGTCAGTTTGCCTTGTCAACCTCAATGTGATCGTATGATGCCTCATCAATATCTCCTAAGACAAGTTTATCTTCGATCCCTTGTGCAACGCATTTGTCGCAAATACAAACACGAAGTCTTTTAACTTCAACTACGGGGTCAAAAATGGTAGACCCATAGTGTCCATATGTTATAAATTCAAGCCCATCCATAGGATGGAAGCTATTTTCTTTTGGTGTGTCAAATTCTTCCAAGTCCTTTTTACACACAATACATTTAACTTTTTTCATTTTATTACCCCCATATTATTGAAATACTGTTCTTGAGTATTCCCCTATTAAGGGAACATTTAAATCCTAAGTTTTCGAAATGTTCGATGATTAGTTTATGATTAACCTTGCGGTTAATATTCTTCTTAACACCATACATTCCATTGGTAGCTTTCTGCTCAATTTCATAGTTTATCTCGGAAATCAATACGGAAATTTCTTTATCATTAATACACTTTTCATAATATTGATCCGCTAATTCCCGCATTTGATCCGCGTATGTCATTTTGGCTCCCTATGCCTTAGATCATCAAAAAATGCAATTTTATTCTCGAAAGACATTTTCGAAAAGTGTTTTGCTGTAGCCATCGCCACTTTCTTCCTTAGAATTACATCCCCATTTTCTCCCGTAATCTCAGTTTTTTCTCTGAAAATAACGGTTCCATAGCGATATTGTTCCGGGTATTCGGCTTTAGCATCAATTCCGCGCTCTAGCATATCTGCATACATTTGTTTTCCAGATAGCTTTTGCATTGCGGCATGTCCAACCCTCCAACGATATACGCAGGACACGAAGTTTTTCTTACAATCCTGAATGCGCCAAAGAACAGAGTTGACAGCTTCGCCAACATCAGGGACGTTGAAAATCCTACAATCAAAACGGGCAATATCTCCCGCTTTAAATTCTTCCTCTGCCGCAAATAGAATTTTTTCTTCTTTTACATTACGCAGGAAGAAAGCTGTTGCAGATGCAGCGAAAATGCTAGTGCTTTTCTGCACTCGCCCATCAAACGGAATACATACTTTCCCGTTATCAGATTTGGGCAGAAAAATCAATGTGATTTCATCAGACTGCACGTAACCAAAGTCTGCATGTAATTCGTCAACCAAATCCTTCGCAGTCTGCACCATGCAGTTGACCATATTACTATCATATGGTTTAACCATTTTACTTGTGTATTTGGAAAACCGTTTTCCATCAATCCGACAGATAATAGGAGAATCAAGACTTAGAAAAGTCTCGGAGGACTTCTCATAAGCCTTCATCCTATTTCCAAATTCGTCGTTCTTTTTGTAATCGCCCATATTATTTCCTATTTTTGCTTCAATGACTTCATAACAAATTCAAGTGGAGTTTGCTTGTTTGGTAGTTCTTTACCAATCATAAAATACTCTTCAAGCGTAATCAATGCGTCTTCCAAATCTTTGATTCTTCGACTTCCTTCTACGCATAGCACACGGGAAGGTTTCTCATGTTCCAGACGATATGTCAAGTCACTCATTTTAAATCTCCTTATTAGAGATGGTGCTTATCGCACCATCTCAGTTTTATTTTTAAGCCATTGAACAGCTTTCGCACCAATTACTTTCTTGGCCGAATTCATATCAATGCCCGATGCTTCACGCTCATTAACAGTTTCTTTTTCAATATCTGCAATGATAGCCCGCATGAAATCGGGGGTGCGTTTCATTGAATATTCACCTTCACAATGCTCGGTAATCATTTGCTCACAACGTGCATCAGTGACATACGTATCAGCAAATTCATAAACAGACGCAGGGACTTCAACTTTAACCTTTGCACCCTTGGTTTTATTTGCACTATGGGCTTCTGTCTTTGCTTTAAAGACCATTGCACCAAATAGATCGCGAGGAATACGAGCATAATTGCCGTCTAGCGATGGGTAGCAAACATAACCTTCACCAAAACCTTCGACGCCGAATAGATCAAAGATATATTCGTCTTTGACAGAAATAGCATCAACCTTTTCGTTGATGTAATCTGCGAATGCTTGCGGCGAATTTGTTTCGTCCGATCCAAAGAAAACAACTTTACGTGCTTCATCTGCCCAAGGAAGAATGAAAACATCTTCATGGGTTGCCAGTTCGACCGAAATGAGTTTTTTAATTTCATCTGGTTCTGCTACGATATGACGTTCATTACCATTGATAATTTCAATTGAAAAAATGAAGAATTTCTTTGAAGAAAGGCGCGTCACCGCGTCACCATTGTTGATGCCGTTGCCAGCCCACTCCCCACAAATAACATACGTAGCATCTGGATAATCATATAGAGGATCAATTTGCCAAGCATCATAACCAATTTGGTTCGCCCAATTTGCGAAACCAAAGTTATCACTATTAACAGTAATATCTTGCGAACGCTTTTGGTAAAAAATTCCATCTGGTTCAACACGAACCGCAGCATTAGTGCCGTGCAACTTGACCTTTGGACGATAGAACGCCTCTTTAATAAATCCACGTTGTGCAAAAATGATCGCATCCGAAAATTTATCAATTGAAGTCCACTTAACAAAACCAGTCATAACAATCTCTCCTTTCAATTTCATTGCCCTCTTCTAACACTGATTCGTTGTGAAGTCAAGAGTAATCTTTATTCTCATAAATTACACACTCAGAGCTTAACTTGAAATACATTATTGCAATTTGTCTGTAGTGTTTGGCTGTAAACTCAGCTATCTTCTTAATGTCCTTTTCACTGCACATGATATTTACAGGAATAACCCTGTCTTCATACAGTGCGCCCTTGTGAACCCATTGACCCTTGCCGGGCTTTAGGATTGTAAGGCCACCTGTGATTTTTCTGACATACTCATCCCAATTCTTGTGATGCTTTGTTCTAACAGGCTTGCCATTATCATTAAAATTGCAAGGAACTAAGATTTGATACAAATTCATGATATATCTCCTTTCAAAGTAGAAGGGCGAGGTTTCCCCCGCCCTATATTAATTACATTGCAGCATTTTCCCTGACTTGATCGAATTTCCAATCATAAATCAGGCGACCGTTTTCAAAGACAAGACCAAGTTCATCTTTTGCAAGATTTTCTTCGGTTTCAGGAACAGTGAAATAATCACCGTTGATATCTTTAATTACGCAGAATTTGCCTTGTTTAGATTTTTTGACCGGATCGGTGACAGGGCTTTTGCTGATTGCTTTGCCAACACCGTCAATGACCACGTAGCTTGCTTTCATGGCAAATTTTTGGTCATCGCGTTGTGGTGCGCCAAGCAGCTTGCCACCCATACCAAAGGTAATGTTGTCACCAGACATTTTGTAGCTTTCCATATTTTCGTAAATCTTGGAGATAGAATCTTTGTCGATGCCATCGCCTTGAATTACACGAATATATGGAGGAAGAACTTTATAACCCTTTTCGTTAACAGTCCATCCGAAAACATTCATCAAAATGCGAATAACTTCAACTGGAACAACGGTAGGATCGCCGCTATCAGGACGAACAACCAGAGTTGCGCCAACTTCACCCAATGAAATCACTTTGTCTTTAAGAGTTCCACCCACAACATTTTCAACAAAATTGTAAATATCGTAAGTATCAGAAACCGCAGAAATGATTTTCATTCCAGCCGCTAGGCTCTTGTCGATGTGATTTTCAAGATATTCTGCCTCTTGGTCAGGACCAAAAGAAGTAGAAATTGAATGCTCAGTCGCAGGAACAGAAAACGCAGTGGTGTTCAAATCTGCATTGTAGTAATTCATTGCAAATTCAAGACCAGAAATGGTATCAGTTCCCATGAAGTTGACTAGGTGTGCTGCACCGCCAATACCAGCAGATTCAAAGGTATGTGCGCCACGCGCCCCAAAATCGTGCAATTTGAAAAGAAGGCCACCAACATCACCAGTTTTTTCCAGATTCCGTTTAATCATTTTCTTGATTGCACGGCTATTGGTTGCCACAGTGGTTGGATACCAGATAGCGCGAAGCATAGCGGTTTCAACCCAAGTGGTTAGCCAGTAAAATTCTGGATCGGTGTTGTAGATGGTTGCCATAACCGTTTTGGTCTTGACAATACTTCCCTCTGGAAGAGCTTTAATAGCAAGGGGAAGGAAGCCGTCATGTTTTTCAACAATACGCATCCACCCTTCGGTATTGAAAGGTTCACCATGAATTTTCATAAGACGTTCTGCTTTCAAAACATCTTGTTTGGTCACAGGTTTCATCAGATACTCCTTGATGAAATATTGCAGACCGAAAAATACCAATTCATCTTCATTGCCACCACGACTTTCAACATAACTGTAAACAGTAGTGGTGTTTTCTGGGTATTGTAGGAACATGCCTACTTTATAGCTGTCGGTATTAGTAATAATATTCTTTTCCATTAGAAACTCCTTCTAAATTGGTTTAGTTTGCCTTTATTGGCTCTTATAATGTAGCATCTCAACACGCATTTGTCAAGTGCTACTTTCACATCTCAGGATCACCCAAGGTTGTGAAATTTCCTTTCATCAGATTGTCGATATACGCATAATCATTAGATTTATCTTCAATGTAACTGATAACTTCTTGCAACTTCTGCTTAAATTCATCAGGCATACTTTCCAACTGTTTTACGACATATCTTTTATCTGAATTTTGAATAATAAGTTTGTTATCTTCTGTAACCATAAACTTTACCTGTTTTTCTACAGGTTTCTTGTCTGGATAATAATCTATTCTGTATCCTTTTAAGCTTCCATTTTCCTTGAATGTTGTTCTTGCATCAAAAGTAAATTTATCATAGGTTATGCCCCATTTTTTTATACTATTATTCACATTTTGAACAATGATCGAAGTATAATTTCTAAGCTGACTTAGCCAAGATTCATGCTTTTTATATTCTAGTGTTGCAACAAAATCATCTGCATGAGGACGGCGCATATGATCTTCAACATTATACTTAAATTTATTTTCTTCATGGCTGAAATAAATGACAATTTTACCTTTGCCGTCAAATAGAGGGAAATCAAGAAAAACCTCATTCTTTGGCGTAAGGCTTCTAGTAGTAATTTGATTAGCTTGCAATGAGTAGAAATTATCATACTGCATTTTCAAATACCTCATAAAACATAGTTTGAACCCTAAGACTAACAAGACTGCCATTAGTCAGGATATATTTCTCATTATTCGATTTATCAATAACATAGTAATACCTATGCTTTGTGTTGTAATTTATGGTATCAATGTAAGTATATTCAACACCTTCGACTTTAATTGACTTGGGAATGTATGAAAATTTATCATCAACCATTTCTACGAAAGTATGTCTACTTGTAGACACTACAGAATGTTTTTCTGATTTTTTCATTTCATAGTCAATAGTGCTAACGGGAGGTTTTCCTCCGTTAGCAAATATTGAGGCACAAATCACCAAGTGGGCATCTCTCATAATATTTCGAATTGCCTGCCGGTTTTGCATTAGTCAATTCCGATATAGAACGAGATGATATGGAAATGGTCTTCAAAACACATTTCGCGCCTGATATCGTGGAAAGGAACCCATTTTGCTTTTTCAGCATCATCGGCACCTTTTACGTGCGGAAGATCAGGGAAATTCCCAAGATCAATTTTTGCAGCGTGAGTGATTACTCGACCACGTTCCGAACGACCCGGATTGTCAAAAGTATGAACATGCTTGATGTTACGCTTAATAACTTCTTCCGGCACTTTAAGCAGAGTTTCTTCACGCAATTCTCGAACGATGCAATCCTTGATACGCTCATATGGATTGATAAAACCACCCGGAAGCGCCCAAAGACCTTTCCCCGGCGCAACTTTACGTTGAACCATAAGGACGTGACCCGATTGAATGACAACAGCATCGCCCGTAACAAACGTAGGAGCATACGGCGCAACTTCCCAAGATTTCTTGTAAGCTTTGATATATTCATATTCTTCTACGAGTTTAACACCAGTTTCATCTTTTTCCAGAATTGCCTCAATATCTTCAAAAACACTGAGTTTTACAAGATCAGAAACATCCAGTTGATTTTCATTAGGAAGGCCATATGTAGCACGATTTTCATAAAATGCGGTGCGAACATCAGTAGCATTCATCACAAGACCCTTGCGATTTTGCACAGGCTTGACTTCAACAGTCTGCCATTGCGGGAAAAGAACGCTCAGATAATAAGACGACGCATCTTTAGCGTAACCAATAAGACCAATTTTGGCATCACGCGGTGCGATGTTATAGACAGCCTTTTGCACACCCGCAACCCATTTATCGTCATTATACGGGTAATCGTAGATAGGTGCAGTAATAATTTCAGGATTGGCACGATGCACCCAAAGTTCTCGTTCTTCATACGTGAACGGATTTTTCAGAGTGCGCGGTTCACCAGCGGAACCGATTAGGGCGATAACATTGTCAGCATATTCATATGCGACGTTTAGAACCTCAGTATGTGCCAGTGTGACCGGTTGCATACGCCCAATAAAAACTAGATAGTCGAACTTCTTTTTCATAGCAAAAACTCCTTTGCATATTTCTTTTACAGTCTCTTTATATCACTTACGAGAGTCGTTGTCAACCCCCTTTTCCTCTTCCATTTCTTTCTTTAAATCGTCATATACTTTTTTCATTTGGGGCGCTTCGTTACGAACCAATGAAATTATATGTAAAGTGGTGTAAATGAAAGGAAAAACAATCATAAAAATTATAATTCCAAATGGAATCTTAAATAGTGAGGTTAGGCTTAATGCCATTAGAATTAAGCCCATATAGAACATAATAGAAATTGTTCTTTTATATTTTAAGTTATCGTTCATGTCCACAACGCATTATAGAAGGTTCCGAACAAGATAAGACCGTTTTCAATCCTTTTTTCTACAGCAGCGATTGCTTCATCATCTCTGCTAACTAGGGCAGAATCTTTCCAAACTTCAAACTCTTCTTCCCATTCGCCCCACTGCTTTTTTCTTTCAAAAGCAAAAATCATTTCGTCTATAACCCATTCCCATTTCAAATATGCACTATCATCAACGTCTTCTCCCCATTTATTACCATTCTTTAGATGGTCAGGGACAAGAGAATCATCAACAAAAGGACAGCCCTTGTATTCCTTTAGCTTTAGAAGAAGGGGATGGATAATCAACGCCAGAGTATGATCTGCATTCCAAGTATCATAATCGTGTATTTCGATTTCAACTTTTCTTTCAGACTCTTCATCTAGGTTAGGATACGGGCCTATTTCAATTTTCATTTTAACTGTCCTTCATAAAACGATGACCACCAATGACAACGGTTTGTCGCATGGTATCAGACCAATAGGGATTTACTTTGTTTGGATTGTAGTAGTGATCGGCACCCATGCTGTTATCAGGGATTTCACCAGAAATTGCCCTACGGGCGATATCAAGAGCAACCATGAAAGAATGACGCTCTTTTTTGCCGCGAAGATTCATGTATGGGCGCTCAAGAGTCCAAGAAAATTGGCTATCTTGATAGACAACACCACAAACAGTATTGGGCCAGCGACGGCTTTTGACACGGTTTAGAGTGACAAGAGCAACCATTTCTTGACCGCGAATACCTTCACCACGGGCTTCATGGTAGAGATTTTGTGCCATGCAAATGATTTCTTCTTCAATGTTGGCGTCAGTAACCAAAGGTTGGTTATGAACGACAAAAGAAGCCGAATGAATGGCGTCAAAGTTATTTTGGAAATTGTATTTGAAAGGGACAATGTTTTCCACAGTCTCAGTTTCAGTCTCTTCTTCCACATATGGGGCTACAAATACAGTATCAGGAACCGTAGCAACGCTAACCTGACGCGGCCTGTATTCTTCCCTGTATGCTGCACTGACTTCTTTGTAGGACGCCGAAAAGGCAACCACTGCAAAAATGTTCAGTCCAATAAGTGTGTTTTTAACTGCTTTCGTAAACATTGTCCCTCTCATGATTCGTTTCGTTAGAACACTTCTAACATCTAGTAGGTGTTGTGTCAACGATAAAAATCGTGGTTCCCTACTCTTCTTTCAAAGGGTCTTCTGTCATGAAAGCTACTGCGGCTTCCAGTTCTTTTGAAATACAAAGCGTTTGTATTCAAAGTGCTTTTCTTGCCAGACAAAATATCTTCCGATAGTTTAACTATTTCCCTATATTTTGATTTATTGTTGATAGGAGGATTTCTAGGAACCCATGAGAATTGATTTCTCTCATTTACAACGCCACAAATTGTGCTAGGGAATTTTGGATTGCTTGCTCTATTTAGAGTAACATCTGCGATCATTAGCATTCCTTCTAAACCTTCTCCACGGGCTTCGAAGTATATATTTTTTGCCATGCATTCAACATCTCTACTTGAATAATTGGCCGCAGCAGCAGATTGTGCAAATAGTAGTGAAATGCATACCATTATGCATTTGATAGTAGTAGTCATAAGTATTTTCTCTCTCTTTTATTTCATTAATGTCCCTTATTCAGAGGAAAGGAACTTAATATACTTATGACCTTTAGTCAAGTGGGGTCTTACAGGTAAGCAAGACCCCGCTTACAAATTAGTCCTCTTTGAGAAATTCTCCGCTCTCTCTAAAGTCCTTTAGTTTTTTCTCTTTCTCTTTGCTTTCTTTTTCAGTTATAATTTCTTTACCTTCAAGGTTCCATTCGTCTATTTGATCCTTATCAAGCATCATTATTACCTTTCTTATGTCTGTTTAAAACGTAGTCTTGCACATCCTTGTTGGATGCCTCTTGTAGAACTCTAACTCTATTTTCTTCTACTGATTCTTCGATTGTTTCTGCAACAGGCTCTTCTACTGATTCTTCTATGTTCTCTATAGCCTCATATGCTGCAATAGAAGAAACTATCTTCAATGTCCAATCATCCTCATCAATAAAAAGATTTTCTTCTTCGTCTTCAAGACGCATAACCATTGCCACATTTCCGTAGCGATGGAAATCTTTGCCACAACATACTAAAACATCTTTACCAATACCTAAAGCATAACCCAATTCCATCAAAGTAATTGGAGACTTGGTTTCAACGTCAAAATAAAATAGAACTAAGTCTGCCTCTTTGATATGGTCCCATTCCCATTCTACTTGTTCATAGAATTGCGTTCCCGGCGTTGGGTCTTGTTCCCAAGATGAATCCCAATCATCACGTCTTGGATTAAAAATGTTTACATTATACTTTGACAGTTTCTTTGTGATTCGAGTTTGCCAATCTTCGGCAACGCCCATCTCAATTGATCCGGCCAAAAATATATTTAATGGTCTTTCGGTTTCGTCCCTATGCGGGGCTTTAAATACTTTCATTTCTTCTTCCTCTATAGTATGGTTCAATCCAAACCGGTTCTTTATCACTATAGACCATGACAAATCCTGTTGGACCCTTATAACCTTTTTTATATATACCTACACACAGTTGTTCGCCATCCTTGGCACTACAATCTAGATTGCTTCTATTTGGCAACTGTTCCGGCCCATTTCTAAAAGGAGTGTGGCCGTGCGTAAGATGATAATGTCTAGATGCAAAATCTTCACCAACATAAAATCTTGACCAAATCAACGTGCTTTCAGATTGCTCATCAAATCCTTTAGTCGGATCAAAAAAAGCATGAGCGAATATATTGTTCTCAAAAACATACATTGGTAATAGATTTTTCAAAAATAATTTATAATTTTCTGGCAGAAATCCAGAAGTTTGTGATAGAAATTTTCCGCAAAAATAAGCTTTGAAGTTGCTATCAATAAACATTCTCTCATGGTTTCCCATGAGTGTAATAAATTCAACCCCTTCTGGTGGATTCATGACTATATCCAAAACACCTTTACTATCTGGCCCTCGGTCTATATAATCGCCCAAAAAGATTACAGTCTTGCCTCCTTCGGAATATATAACATCTAGTGCCTTTTTAAGCAAGCCGCTTTGGCCGTGTATATCTCCAATGGCATAATATTTCTCATTCATTCAATTTTATTCCTTAGCATATCCGCTACAATAAACAAGGAAAAAACCGGAACCCAAAACACAATTACTAAAAAGCTTATGATAAGCTGCTTGTCACTCATTCCCATTATACCAATTCTGATAATCAAACGATACAGAAGAATAATAACCCCTACGAAATAGGGGATAAAGACGGGGTAAAGTGGGATATCAAACAGCATATCATCTCCTTAAAATTTCTTTCCGTTAATAGAATCACGGTGTGCTTTGGTATTATCCAGCCTAGTCTTGTTGTATTCTCTCTTCTCTTTTATGGCTGACAGAACATCATAACCCATGTCATAGCAAATGTCAAGGATGCTATGAACCAAAAGCTCAGTGTTGCCGCCACGCTCTGGATGTGTCAGGAGTTTGCAAATATGATGAAGCGATTTTTCAAAATCAAAATTGTTGTTTTTATAATGGCTATAGTCATGTTTGAATTTTTCCATATCTTTACCTTCCATTCGATCCAGAAGTCTAATAATTGCATCAGCAAGTTCAACTTCTATTCCATCCCTATGTGGCAATTTATCGTCTTTTAGGTTTTTCCTGAAAGCTTCAAACGCTTCTATTATTTCAGATAGTATCAACAATGATAGTCTTTCATTGCTTATGTCTATTGGAGTCCCGTCATCCAAAAACCACCATTTTTTATTTTCAGTTGTGTTCACTTCAACTGCAAGATCATTGAAAAATTTCGCTTCTATTCTCATATATGTCCCTCCAAGGCTATATTAAAAATCCCAATCTTCGTCTTCGGTAGCTTCTGCAACACCTATTACATAGGATGAGCCATTTCCAGAAAAGAAGTCGTGATTTTCGTCACTTTCAGATGAAAGCGAAGCAAGAATTGCAGGGCTTACATTTGTAGTCATCTCCGCGAAAAGAGGCTCAAACCCAAGATTAGCTAAAGATTTGTTACCATTATATCTCAGAAAAGCCTTAACGTCAGAAGTTAAACCAACTTCATCGTATAGCTCTGAGGTATACTTTTCTTCTATTCTATACAAATCCATTAGCAGGTTATATGTGAATGTTTTAATCTCTTCTTTTTGAGAATCATTAAGTTTCTCATAACCAATTTGGAATTTGTAACCAATATAATACCCATGAACTGATTCGTCTCTAATAATCAAACGTATCAAGTCAGCAGTATTTGTTAATTTTGCTCTGGACGCCCAATATAGCGGCAAATAAAATCCAGAGTAAAATAAGAAGCCTTCTAAGAATACTGATGCTACCTTTCTCTTCAATTGGCTCATCAAATCGCTACCTTTTAGTTCATATACTTCAAGTATAGCATTTCTTTTAGCATTTAGTTTTTCATCTGTTTCTACCCATTGATACAATTCTTTAATTTCTCTTGTAGAACACAATGTTGAAAAAATAGATGAGTATGATTTGGCATGAACTGCTTCCATAAATGCAATATTTCTCATAACATGCTCTTCGTGAGGCGTTACCGCATCCAGTGCAAGCATTGGTGCCCCTACATCTGCTTGTATTGTATCCAACATTGTAAGGCCACCGAACACCTTAATTGTCAGATTTCTTTCTTCCTGAGACATATTTTCCCATGTTCTCAAATCGCCCGAAAGTGGAATTTTAGTATCTATCCAGAAGCTACTGATAAGTCTATCCCAAACTTCTTTATCCTTTTCGTCTTCTATCTCATTCCAATTGATAGCTTTTTTAGTATAATCGACCATATTTTCCTCTTAACATCTTCCATGATTTTCATAGAAACCATATTGTTCTTCTGCTTCTTTCCTAGCTTTAATTGCTTCATCAATATCGTCAAAAAAGCCTATGTGGATATCTTTGCCATCAACTTTAATTCTTGCTCTCCATCTATCTTTATATTTTGAGATTCCCATATAACCACTATAATTGTTCTTAGGAATTTTTCTATTTTTAGAATTTACAAGTGGGGTGACATTTCGCAAGTTTTCTAGTTTATTATCTATAGTAATACCATTCTTGTGATCCACAAATATTGGCACTTCCCTTTTATTCATTATCCACATTACCCTATGCGCGTAATGATGTTTATTATCAATTTGACTTCTCAAGTAACCTTTATTTAGACTCGTCAGTGCTTCTTTTTCAGCATATTTACTATTCCACTGCTTAAACGCAATTTCAGATTTAAAAAGATTCCTATTTCTAGGCTTCCAGTAAAACTTTCCAGAATCAGGGTCCGAAACCAAATAAAAATTATAAAATTCTATCGCTTGTTTCAAGTCTTCCATATTATTTATCCATAATGTAAGAGTCTGGGACTAATAAAAGCCCCAGACATAAGATTTAAATTACAACGCGCAGGCTACGCACTCATCAATTTTCTTAGAGGTATTAAGTTTCTCTTGTTTTACGCGAATATAATAAATGGTTTTAATACCTTTGCTATATGCATAAATTTGAGCTTTATTAACATCTCTGGTAGTTGCAGTAGATGGGAAGAATAGTGTGCAAGACAACCCTTGATCTACGTGCTGAGTCGCAGCAGCATAAACATCAATAAGTTTTTTTGGACCTATTTCATACGCAGACTGATAATACTCAATATTGTCATTTGTAAGGTTTGGAGCAGGATAGTATACCCTTCCCATCTTACCTTCTTTTCTAACCTCAATTGCAGATACAACTGGATGAATAGATGCAGTTGCATTGTTGATATATGAAATAGAACCAGTTGGCGGAATAGCCTGTAGATATTTGTTGAATATTCCATATTTCATAACTGATTCTGACAACGCTGCCCAATCATCGCTTGTAGGCACTTTAATGCCCTTAAACAATTCTTTTACCTTTTCAGTTTCAGGTGCCCATGTGCCTTCAATATATTTCTTGAAAAATTCACCAGTGGCATATTTTGATTTCTCAAAACCATGATAAGTTTCGCCCTTTTCTATTGCAAGCTTGTTAGATGCTTTAATTGCATAGTAAGCTACGGTGTAGAAATAGATGTTTGTGAAATCAATTGATTCTTCTGAACCATAGAACATTTTCTCTTTACCAAAATAACCATGTAGGTTCATTTGCCCCAAACCGATAGCATGGCTATTTTGGTTGCCTTTTTGAATTGAAGGGACACAATTCACATTAGAATCTAGAGAAACATTTGTCAATGCTCTAATAGCGGTTTCTACTGATCTTTCAAAATCAGGAGATGCCATCATTCTTTCTACGTTCATACTGCCCAAATTACAAGAAATATCATTACCAACTTCATCGTAAGTCAAATCTTCATTATATGTAGAAGCAGAGTTTTCCTGCAAAATCTCACTACACAAATTTGACATGTTAATTCTGCCACCATTTGGATTTGCCTTGGTCGCTGTGTCTTCGTATAGAATATACGGATAACCAGATTCAAACTGCAATTCTGCAATAGTTTGGAACAATTCTCTTGGATTTATCTTCTTCTTTCTAATTCTTGGATTTTCCACCATTTCATGATACATATCTGTTATAGATATATCGCTCATTGCAACACCATATTCTTTCTCTATATCATATGGTGAAAATAGATACATAGGCTCATTATCTCTAGCAAGTTTCATTGTAATATCTGGAACTACAATGCCAAGAGACAAAGATTTGATACGAATCTTTTCATCAGCATTTTCGCGTTTTGTATCCAAGAAACGCAAAATATCTGGATGGTGAGCATTAAGATATACTGCGCCAGCGCCATCTCTTGCACCCAATTGGTCTGCATATGAGAATATATTCTCTAATACTTTCATAACTGGAATAATGCCAGTTGAAACTCCCTCAACACCTTTAATTGGTGCGCCAAATTCTCTCAAGTTTGTTAGAGATATTGCAACACCACCGCCACGCTTAGAAAGTTGACCTGCGCCGTTAAACGATCTGAAAATAGATTCAAAATTATCCTCAGTTCTCATCAAGAAACATGAAACCTGTTCACCGGCTCTTATTTTGCCAGCATTAAGAAATGTTGGTGTGGCAGGTTGGAAACGAGATGACATAATTTCATCTACTAGATTGATAGCTTCTTCTTCTATTCCTTTGGCTAGAGTAAGAGCAACAGCTACAACTCTATCCTCGTAACGCTCAAGATATCTTGAACCATCTGTTGTTTTCATCGCATAAGATGTATAGAATTTGAATGCTCCAACAAAAGTCTGGAATCTATATTCTTTATCATATGCTCTTTTGTATAGACTTTTGACAAAATCTTTGCTATACTGGTCAAATATGTCTTTTCTATAATACCCATTTTCAAATAGATAATCTAGTTTTTCTTCTAGCGTGTGAAAGAAGACGGTGTTTTGATTAACATGTTCAATAAAATAAACTTTTAATGCTTCTTTGTCTTTATCGAATTGTATATTTCCGTTTGCATCGGTTATATTTAAGTATGCGTTTAAATCTGTAAACGTTTCAGTTTGTGCCATTAAGTGTTTCCTCTATTCTTTTTATTGTTGAATAAACATCGCTATCGCTGCCTGTCAATTCAAATTTGTGTAAAATATCAATTCCGCATTTGTGCGATACCACGTCGCCAGCATAGCCAAAGAATTTTCCAAAGTTTCTATTTCCACCAGCTACGACACCCCGTATAAGGGTGTGGTTTTTATTTAAAAAACTAACAACGTTTTTGTGTAGTGATTTTGTCCCATCCCGTTTTGCATATGTTGGGACTATCAGAACATAGGGATCATTCATCACAAGACCATTAGATATTTCGATAATGTCTTTCGATCCTAGTTTTTGAACAAATTTTCGGGTGTTTCCTGTCTTAGATGAGAAATATACTATCATAGTTCGAACAGTTTGTCAACTCTAAAACCTGCCCAATGGTCATTCTCAGTGACAACTACTGGCATAGAACGGTAGCCCAAGGTCTTGACCTTCTCGAATGCTACTTCATCTTTAGTTATGTCTACCAAGTTGTATCTCAAACCTTTAATAGTTAATTCTCTTTTGGTAGCCTCGCACAAGTGGCACGAAGGCTGCGTATAAACTGTAATCATGTCTTTCTTCTCCAAATCTTAAACTTAAAAGATTAAACAGAAAGGCAACTAGCAATCGCCTTTCTGTTACGGTAGTATTATTTAGAGACTCAAGTAATCTCTAAACACCACTTTATATCTTTAAATATATAAAATAATCTTTTAATTTCAAGCACTTAATAATTTTTAATTTATTCTACGACTGTTGCAGGAATCACACAGCCATGTTCATTTTGATGGTTGGGTGTGGATTGTAGCCTACAAATGAGATACCATTTACAATATCATCGGAAAATATTTTTTTGTTATACACTACATTTTCAAATTCACTAATAACTCTATCTGAGATAACCAGCTTAGGCAGTCCAGTGTCTTCTCTCTCAAAAATCTGTTTTAGAGGATCAATGTGATCTTGGTATATATGTGCATCTCCAATAGTATGAACGAACGTTCCTACCTCAAGGTTGCAATACCTCGCGATGATATGAGTTAACAAGGCATATGATGCAATATTAAACGGAACCCCAAGACCGATATCTGCCGATCTTTGATACAATTGACAACTCAATTTGCCATTTGATACATAAAACTGAAACATCGTGTGGCATGGTGGAAGTGCCATCTGATCTATTTCAGCAACATTCCAACTGTTTACAATAATCCTTCTAGAATCTGGATTGTTTTTAATTGTCTCAATTGCAGCTTTGATTTGGTCAACACCATTGCAATCTCGCCATTGTTTAGAATAAACCGGGCCTAGTTCTTTAACTAGATCATTATTTTCGTAACCTAGATTTTTACCTTGATAATCTGCATTGGCAGTCCACACTGTATTTTTTCCGATTAGGTTTTCTCTTTTATCATTATATTGTAGTTCTGCAAGTCTGCGTTCATCAGTTGACCCTTCTAAAAACCAAAATAGTTCTGCGACTAATGGTTTTATTGCAGTTCTCTTAGAACCTAAAAGTGGGAACCCTTCTGATAGATCGAATTTCATTTGATATCCAAATATTGATCTGGTTCCTACGCCAGTTCTGTCGGAACGATCCTCTCCGTTTTCGATTACATCCTTAACTAATTGTAGATATTGTTTCATGCTTCCCTCTTATATCTTTTGACGAAAACAAATGGTTTTGTGGTTCTTATAGTGGTAACATCTATCAGTTTAAAATTTTCTAAAATACTTTCGTCAAAGAAAACGTCAGAAGTATAATTACCATCAATTACAGATATAATCATTTCGTCTATTAAATTTACGCTTTGCTTGATAATGTTTGGACCACCTATAACGAAAACATCGGTTTCCGAATTATTTTTAATATTTTTAACTATCTCTTCAACGTCACCAGAATATGCTTCATCGGCCAAATCTAATTTCTTTTCTTTGAACTCATCGCTGTTGCGGAAATTTGCAATGACCACGTTCTTTCTCTTGGGGAGCTTTTTGTTTCCCAAACTGTCCCAAGTGTTTCTTCCCATGACAATAGTTGCGTTAATTGTTGTCTTTTTGAAATGATTCATATCCTCTGGTATGTGTTCCCAAGGCAACTTGTTATCAATGCCAACGCCTGCTGACCTATCATGTGCTATTATTCCAATGACTTTTACCATTCCAATTTAACCTCTTTTTTCAATTCAATTTTTTGCACTTCTTCTCTTTTTTCCTTATTTTCTTCTTCAACATACTTTCGCCATTTATTAAATGCTATGGAAGCGTTGAAACCAGAATACGTGTTATTTTCTAGGATGTTTTGAATGTCCTCTGCACTGTATCCTTCCTTTAAGATCATGTTATTAATGTCTTTTTCAACTATACCGTCAGGCCACACAACAATTGCATGTCCTGCCTCTATGGTCTTGTTCATCTTTGCAATAATCTCTTTATTTCTAGGCTCATTATCATAAACAATAACGTTGTTTTGGCTATTTGGCAGCTTGGAAAAGTCCAAGTCAGCGCCAGCCATCGCGATAGAATTGTCTATGAAAAGCGAGTCAATGCCACCCTCAAATGTGTAATATCTTCTATTTGAGTCCAAGTTGTCCAAACCAAACACTTTTGCTTTTTTATCATTTATGGTTATGGATATGTAACGCAAGTTGGCATCAGGATCAAAACTTCTTCCTGTAAATCCATTCATCACCCCGTCTTCATCTATAAAAGGCAAGATAAGTCTAGGCTCATCTTGCTTCAATGCCGAATCTGGAAATTTGTTTGGAATTATAGAGTTTACCCACTTTTTGAACTTTGGCGCATAATACAGCCTTTCATAAGATTTTTTGGGTATTTTTCTACTCTCTAGATATGCTATTGCAGGATGGTCAGGAGAAAGATCATTTATATTCTTTATCCTACCTAGATTTGCATCTGTATCTTCTACTGCATCTTCGTCTTTATCAATCTTTATTTCATTAGATACTGAAAGAATTTTTGATCCGCCTGACGATCCTTCAATTCCTTTTGGAGTTGCGAACAGGTTTGGCTTTCTATTCTCTTTACCTTCCATGAATTTTGTGGTAATGTATTCATCATACATGAAGTGGTCAACTTCTTTAATGAACTTGCCAAATGAGTGTGATGCAAAACAGTTGTGACAATAGTATGATAACTTATTGTCTTTTTCTAAAATCCAACCTCTTGATTTTGTTTTTGACTTCTTTGAGTCACCACAAAGTGGACACCTAAAGTTAACTTTAAGTGGGCTTTGATTTGTTATCCTGAATCTATCGAATCTAGTGGATAACCTATTCACAAAATCCAAATCTACATAATCAACCATATCAGACTCCTCAAAAACAAGGTTATATACTAACCTATCTTTTCGAGTTTGTCAAGTGGATTCTGCGCTTATCTAGGTCCGTTGACCATGATAATTATCTCGTTTTCATCTTGCATCTTGACGGGGCCGTTCCCCATTGCATAGCTATACCCGAATAAAGCTATCCACAACGCAAAGATGGTTTTTCTCCATGTATTCATCATATGCTCCAATAAAAAATAGGCGTCATGCCACCAACGCAGCACAACGCCTAACTAGTTATTATTCGTTTTTACTTTTTTCTTTTTCGTTGTTGCTATCTAATTTTCTGCTCAAGATAAACCTTAGCCAATCTTTTACAAAGTCCTTATCTTTTGACATATCCAATACGCTTTCCATGATATTTTCAAAGGTTATTGCTATCAGAATAGCAATTGGGACGTGCCAGCTTGAAGAAAGAGAAAGTAGCTCGACTACAGGCATATACAAGATTAGACCAGAAAATAGAGCAATAGATACAGAAGACATTACCCCTATAACTGTCCAACTCTCCGTTTTTTTTAATCTAAACATCACTGCTATCAGCGATGCAATCCATATTTCTATGGGAAATCCGAAAAAGCTCATTTTTTCTCTCCTAGTTATATCTTTTTCAAAAACCCCATACCAATAGTCCCAAGCATCATTACTAAAAAATTGCGAGTTTCTGCACCCGCACCATAGTATTTATAGTTTTGATTTAATGAATATTCTACATATATGTCACTATTAAAAAATAAGCTCTGGTTTTTCAACCAGAGCTAGAAAATAAATTTAAAATTAGTTTATCTTTCAAAGTATCTTTCGTATGTTCTAATGACTGCATCTTTTTGTTGTATGACAGTTCTGGTAGAAGCAATGTTTTGTGAAAGATTTTGGTAATTCTGTGCATCTAATGCAAAGTAGCTTTTACCATCTTCCAATCTTTGTGATGCAGTTTCTTTGGAAAGAACTACCCACTGAACATCTCTTGTAACTAAAACATCGGTTCTAGGAACAATAGGTGCAGGTCTTTTTACTTCAACAGTCCTAACAACTACTTCTGGTTCGGGCGGTGCCTGAACAACTGGTTCTGCTCTACTAAAAGCTGAACATGCTGACAAAGACAGCACAGATACTAAAAGGAAGGCTTTCACAATCATAATATTCTCCTATCAATTTTTAAAAAGCCAAGGACACTCGGAATTAAATTCTCTTTCGTTTGTTGCATTTAATTCTTTACTGTTCAATGGCGCTCCACTCAAAAGCTCTAAACATCTCATTGATTCTTTAGATGCATTGTTTATAATATTTTCAATCAAATCAGGTTTAGCTAGTGCTAGAGCGTTCAAGTCGTGTCTTTCAAATCTTTGAGTAAGTTCATTTTCATACATTCTGAATAAACCAAACTCACCCTCTAAAGAATGAAAATCTTCACGAATTCTGTCATACTCACGTTCCATCTGATTGATAGTCTCATTGTTTGTAGCTACAGCATTTTTCAAAGTTTTTATGTCAGTAGCTTGTGCAGCGTTTTGCTGCACAAGGTATTCTATTCTATCTTGGGCTTTTTCTTGAGCTTGTTTATTTGTGTAATAAAGACCACCAAAAGCCATCCCTATGACGACAATCAATAAGATATAAATTCTCATTTTATGCCACCAAAAGCTTGTTCACTTGTTCTATAGATAGAACGCCGGTGACTGCCAATTTGTTGCTTCTTTGCCAAGACCTCACGGCATTTTGTGTCATATTTCCAAAAATACCGTCAACATCTTTGCCTTTGAAACCAAGTTTAGCTTGTGCTTGCTTAACATCCTCGCCTCTGCTACCATGACGCAACGCTCTTACATTGACTAAGGTTCCAGCAGGAGCAGCAGGAGTTGGTTCAGGTTTGCTATTCATATTCTCAAGAACTTTTTTGTTTCTTGTATATTTGCTAACACGATCAGCCATGCCATTGTCGCCACCATTGACGGCTCTTGACATTCCACGTATATCATCTCTATCAGCAAATGCAGAAAGATTTCTCTGCTTCCAGAACCAACATGCACTGTCAAAAGCGCCTCTTTTTGTCCCTAGATATACAGATGCTTCTTCTGCGGTCATGTTCTTATACTTGGCAAATGCTGTGTAGTTGTTTCTTCCGGTTAACTGAAAAATGCCTCTTCCACGGAATCTCCAACCGTCACCGGCTTGCGTATTGCCTAGTTTATTCACTCTATTTGCATCATTATAAACATGATTCGCAATCTTCTGTGGATTACGATTATATTGTTTTGCGATAGCATCGGTAGGGAAATATCTTCTACCAAATACTTGAACTAGTCTATCCCACGAATAATTTAAGTTCTCTATAAGAACTTTAAAGTCGGATGACTCATGTGCGCCCTGTGCGAAAAACCCTGCAATTCTGTTAGGCGTATTTATTTCATACTCTTCGAAATATTCCATGCAAAAAGAGTGCCATGTTTCAGGCTCAACATTTGCAGGAATCATAGCCTTAACATGTGCTACGGTTAGGTTGATGGACATTTTTCTCCCCTTTGTTTTTAAGAAATTAAGATTGAAGCTTACCGCCAATCCCTTTAAGAAGGTTTTTAACCTGTCTACGACCAACTTCATCACCATTTACGAAAAACCTTGTCATTTTGTCGCCCTCGAAAACACGAACTTCCAATTTGTTGTTTTCGTGAGCTTTATTATAGTTTACTACTATTTCTTTAGCTTTTTTTAGAATTTGGTCAGACGATTGCAAGATGTAAAGGTCACTATTTCCTTTATCATCGTCATCGCCTTCACTTGATTCTTTTTTAGCACTAGCTGCCTTTGCACCATCTTCAAAGGCTTTTTTAGCGATCTTTTTTTCGTCGTCGCTTAGTTTAGACTTTTTTTTTGTGCCTTCGTCGTCAGACTCTTTTGCTTCGACAACTGGCTGTGGTGCCGGTGCGGAGAATGATATTTTACTTGCCATTAGCTCATTCATACCTGCCGCAAAATCTTTTCTAAAAGACATTACGTCTTTGTTTAGAGCATGATTAATCAAATCTCTTTTATCACTCATCTTTAAGTTTCTCCTTAGTAGCCTTAGCTTTTTCTCTATGTCTTCTTATAAAATGGTGCCTGACTGCCGGTGAAATAGAATCTACGCCCAATCCAGCAATTGCGGATGATGAGGTATGATTCGCCGGAACATCTTCAAGCAATTCCAAATATTCTCTTATGTTATTTATATCTTCGGGACTAAGCGAATCTATGTCTAGACTCTCATTTTCCTTAACCAGATAAAGTGCCGCAGCATATGAAGCAAGTTTCGATGCTCCACCCGGCAATTTAGCCATTTCTCTTTTCAAATTCAATGCAAGCAAATCCAGCTTGGTAAAAGAATCCTTTTCATTACGGCTAGTTAGATCAGTCTTCAAAACGTTGCCTTTATCATCAATCACGCCGTGCTTAAAGGCTCTCCACTTTTTGAAAGGAGTAGACAACTTTTTGATAAGCTTATACACGGCAATGTTATCAATCTGTCTGTCCATTTTTATATCCTTCCAAGAATTTTTAATATTGTAGTATCAGACTCGATGTTTTTGGTATATATTATAGTATCTTCATACTCAATAGTAACCGGTAAATAGTTTAAATATGCCACAAATGGTTTCAAAACTGCATGGAATTCCTTGAGTTTATAAAACAACATATTTGTGGCATATTTACCAAAGCAATTATAAATTACAATCAAATGATTTAGAACCAATCTTTCATTTACTACACCAGAAGCATTATATTTGCTTAACAACTTTTTGACGTATCCAATACGTTTCAAGTCTTCTTCAAATTCTTCAATTCCGTGACAGTGTGGATTGTCATAATATTTCATTGCATATAATACAAAAGTAGATTCTTCTAATTTCATGATGTAATTATTTCTTTCTTACTCGTTATCGTTTTTAAATACGACCAATGTTTCTACCTTATTACGTGCATTACCATTTTGGTCTGTATATGATACCGATCTTGTCCAACCGGGAGTTCTCAAACCAACTGCTTTAAATTCTGCATTGGATGCTTCCTCAGTAGTTACAATTGAAAGTGTAGCTGCGTATGAAGGCTGTTTTACCCAAGATGGAACATCTTTTCTATAAAGCGCGCCTGCAACTTCATCTTCCAATTCAGCAACAGTAATCGTGTCTTCGGTTAGACCCAAGACAATGATATTTTCTCCGGTTCCATCGTTATTAGCTTTAACGATATCTCCGACTCTTAAAACAGTTCTCAAGTCAACGCCGCCAGTTACAACAATTTCTGTTCCGCCAGCATCGCCTGCAAATACACCTTGAATAAGATCGTATTCGGTTTTATCCCATAAGCTCATTTTAGTTTCCTTTTCTAGTTCTAGGTTTTCTAGTGGTCTTTGGTTTTTCTTCCGCGACCACCGGTTTCTCTTCTTTCTTCTCTTCTTTCTTTTCTTCTACTACTGGCTTCACAACTTCGATAACAGCATCTACAGACGTAACACCTTCGATTCTTTTTTGTCTAAGTTGGTCAACTAAATTTTTGAATTTTGACATTTATACATCCTTACTTTCATTAATACCCTTGCTAAAAGTTTTAGAAAACGAAGTTAATACTCCTAACACGTTATCGTATCTTTTATTTATCTTTATAACAGGTATATCAACTCCTAATTTTTTTGCTGCTAACCACCTGTGATGCCCATCTATAACTCTGTTATCTTTGGAAACCAAAATGGTCTTATCTTTTATTTTATCATACTCTCTAATGAGTGAATCGACTTTGCTAAGGTTAAACTCCGATTGTGTTGGCTTTAAACTCTCTGCTGGAATGTTACACTCTTCATATTTTACGCCCATTCTAGTTAGAAAAGATTTCAGCCATCTAAAATCTTTAGTAGAAACCTGTGGCATATCGGCTCTTTTTATCCCACAGGTATCTACTTTTTTGGAAGGTCTTCTTTTTTAACCAAATAAGCTTCTGTGAATATTGAATTAATATCTGTAGAATCTTTTAGTTCTTCAATACCTTCTTTAATAGACTTTTTACCTGCAATCTTTTTAACAACGCTTTTAGGTGTTGTATTCTTAACCTGTTTAACTTCACCTGATTTATCAGTCTTGACAGTTGGTTTTGGCTTGACAGCAGATTTTTTGTCTGTTGTAGAGCTTACACCGGACTTAGCCAAAGCTGTTTTAAGTCTCTCATTTTCAATTTGTTTAACTTTCGGAACCATTTTTGAAGAAAGTCTCTGTAGGACAGAATTAGGTATTCTTGCCATTCTTTTGTCAATAGTCATTTTTTCAGAAGGTGACAAATCACTATATTTCTTGTTACCAGTAAATCTATCTCTCAAAGTTGATCTTGCGCGTCTTGTGGCTCTCTTACCGATTTGATCCATGTTTGCGCGTCTACGGTTTGCTCTTTTTCTAGCAGTAGAAATTTTTGTTTTGTAACGACGCATAACCATCGCACGTTTTCTTCTAGCTGCAATATCTAGAACTCTACCTTCTTCAATGATAGAATAACCTTGAATTTCTTCAATCATGGCAGAAAGTTCTGAATATAGAATATCTGCAATTTCATGCAAATCTTCGGACAAATCCTCAACGAAATCATCAAAAGATTCGTCTAAAACATCTACAATCAGATCGGCAGTGTTCAACGTGGTATTTTCGTTAATTTTGATTGCATCCATCTCTAGAATGGTCTTGCAAAAATCTTGAATAGTTTTTTCCATTGTTGGCCTCAATATTATATATTTGCTGTTATCAACATCCTGCCCGTCTTTTTTCTTAGATGTTTTAGACTTTTTGTTTTTGTCATTAGAAATTAGAGACATGATGCACCCTTAATTAAAGTTTTGTTATTATGATATTTATACATCTTAGACTTCTTGGCAAATAAAAAAAGCCCCACTAGGGGGCTTTTTCTTACATATAGTATTTACCGTTCACATAGTTGACCAATTGTCTCTGTCCGTTCGCATATATGATGCAATTTGTGTGGCACCATGAGCTACTACCTCTATTGTATTTCAAATCAAGCTTTGACATGGTTCCTACTCTAAACACTCCACGCTGAATTGCCGGTGTATGGCTATGACCGATTACACAGTCACCATATACTTCTTCTAAACCATTCAGTGACGGCCTTGCACCATTTATTCCAAGATCACCATGCTCCGATAGCTCCACGTCCGCTATTTTCAGCTTTGTGTTTCTATCCAAAAACACCATGTTTTCCAAAATAAACATCACTTCTTCTGTGTCTTGATCTAGAGCATGGAACATGCCAGACTGCAAATCATCCATACCATCTAGCATATCTACTGCTATTTTCAAGCTGATATAGTGGTTTTGAGGATCAGTCACATATCTACCAGATTTTAGATATCTTGTCAGAAACTCATCATGGTTTGATTTAACGATATAAGCCTTGCCAAATACGTCAAGAGATTCGTAAATTTTCTTAACCAATTTATAGGTTAGAACAAGCTCAGATTTAAGATCGCCGCGACTTGCCTTTGATCTTTCATATTTTTCATAAATTGTTTCAATGTGATGTGAGATTGATTCACCGTCAAAAATATCATGCAGGAATATGTTCTCAATATCAAAGTCTTTGAAATCTTCAACAAAGCTGTTCACAGCATCCACGTCAACATTAACACCATGAATATCACCGAAAACAATGTTCATAGGGACTTGTTCTGTAGTGCCATCTGCATTATATTTAACACCAAGATCAATGAAGTTTCCTTCTTCGTCAGCTTGAATTTGTCTAAAGTGGAAATGTTTTTCGTCTTCTATCTCTACAATGACTGCACCCAACATATGGTCATGCGAAGCAATGTATGACAGTCTTTTACTAACAAATGAGTTATTGTGGAAATAATCTCCGGTAGTGCATGAGCCTGTGGTCATAATGCTATAGTTTCTTCCACGACCGTTGCCGCTTGGTCTATAATCTAGGAATTGTTTCGGGCTTGCAAAAATATATGATCCGCCACGTTTACCAATTCTTGCCAGACCTGTAGTTGACTTGATTTGCTTGGCTGAAACTTGGATGCTACACAAGAATATGTTTTCATTAAGATCAACGTCATCAGTTACGAAGTTGTATATCGGCTTTTCAAATTCTCTGTCAAAAATGGCAGATTTGTTTTCAAAGCTGTTAGTGACGCTTTCACATGGAAGGATTACAATTTGTGCATCTCTTTCTTGTGCATATGTCTTAATGGCTGAAATAAAGCCTTCATGAACCTTGAAATCTGCAACTGCTGTAGTGACAATATATCTTTTACCGATATAATCACCGCTCTCTAGACCTTCTCTATTGAGAATTGATTGCAATGTAGTGAAATTTTCCTTGATATTGTCAGGATAATTCACTTCCATGAAATCGTGCAATTTTGATAGATTTCCAAATGAAGATGATATTGTGCTTTTTGTGATACCAAAATCAACAAAGTCGTGCATAGCAGGTAGACGCTTCACCTTATCAATAATCTTCAAGTATGAATTGATTACGAATTGACGCTTTTCTTCTGCCAAATCTCTAACATCTTCATCGCTTTCAACATCATTGGTTCTTTCTTTTGGAAGAACGTTTCTTGTAACTTCCTCAGATATACTATCATCTTCAAGAATCATTTTGTAAAGACGATCTTTTCCAAAGCCAAAATAGTATTCAACTTTTTTCTTGGTAATACCAGAGCTTTTCAATTCATCATAGGTAGGATTTCTACCATATTTCTTACATTGCTCTGTAAAGGTTTCAATTAACCTTTTCTTTTTATATTCCAAGTCATCATCTTTGGAATATATCTCTATCTGAACTTTATCTTCACTAGACATTAATTACTCACTTTCATTATCTTTGCAAAAAAGTTTGGTGTGTTTCCATTGAAACCTTTTCCGCTGTTTAAATTGTCGCATATTTCCTTAATATTATTGGAAACTTCTATGACAACGTTAGTCGCATTTTCAATTATAATACTATCTTCAATACTATACTTTCTCTTCATTGCAAACTCCCAACTAGTCTTCGAAATCGAATATCTCATGCTTCTTAGAAACATTAGTTTTATCTAAAGAATCTTCCCAATCAGTTCCAATATGTTTATTTATTGACTTGGAGCCTTTTTTATCGTCAAGAGTAGCATCTTTCATTATGCTATCTTGTGCGCTGTCAGAAAGATTATACAACTTCATCTTGGCTCTATCAATTCCTACAACAAATCTGCGATAGTTAGATATATCTCCCCATCTGTTTTTCAACTGTTTAATCATAAGATGACCAGATTCTTGCAATTCTTCGGATGTAATAAGACCGAACAAGGCGTCAACTGTATGAGGAAGACCCATAGATTCTGAGGTATTTGTGATATCCATATCACTATTTCCATAACCACCACGGTTTGCCTGAGTAGCTGAAACTATAGGAACATCAAATTCCATAGCCAAACCACGGACTTCTTCTGCAATTGATTTGACCAATGTGTAGCTATTTGCAGCATTAGCACCACGTATTCTGGAAGAAGCACAAATGTTCAAGTAGTCAATGAAAATAATGTCTGGAATGAATTTCTTTTTAAGTTTTAGTTCGTTAAGAAGATGCCTGAAATGACCAGCATGTGCGCCACCGGTTGGATATTCTTTAACATAAATATTCCCTTGTGTTTTCTTTGAAAGACGCGCCATTCTTCTAGTATAAGTGTCCTTATCCATCGCCTTCAACTCATCAAGGGTTATATCCATGATGTTTGCGTCAATTCTTTCGGATACTCTTTCCTCTGCCAATTCCATAGTAATATAAAGAACATTATATCCGTGCATCATGGCTGCTGCTGCTTGGTGACACATCACCAACGATTTACCAGCACCAGTTTCCGCCATATATACAACCAATGATTTTCTTGGCAAGCCGCCTTTGGTGATGACATTTAGTAAATCAATATCGTATGGTATTCTGGAATCTATGCTATGATAGTAATCAAATCTGTCTGCGAAATCTCCAAAGAAATCGTGGCCTATGCTGCTATCAAAGCTCACTGCTAGTGCATCTGACATGATTTGCGGGGCGCTGCCCATATCGTCTTTTTTATCATTGCCTTCATATATTGCAATACATTTTCTCAGTGCGTTGGCAAAAGCTTGTTGCTGGCAGTATTTTTCTGTTTCTGTAATCAACCAATCTTCGTTTACTTTAGTATCAGGCTTCAATGATTTGAATGTGTCTTTTATTTCTTTGAATGTTCTTTCCGATATGTCACTTCTTCCTTCGATCAAAATCTTCAATGTTTCAATGGAAGGTGGCTCTTTGTATTCAGATGTATATGTTGTTATTGAATCAAAAATCTTTTTATGTGCTTCGTTCTCAAAATAGCTTATGTCTAGGTAAGGCATAACTCTTCTGCTAAAGCTATCATTATATATCAAGTTGGATAGTATCGTATCTACTAGCATAAAATCTCCTATAAATTTGTCACCCTTTATAGCACATAAACTTTGGGTTGTCAACGATTCTGTATTTTTATGGAAAATCCCTCGCCATTTCTAACGAGGGATTAAATTTTTAAAGATTTTGCTAGGCTTTATTCTTCGTCTTCATCCATGCTAATTGATTGGTCAAGTTGTGCAATCTCTTCATTTGTTAGCTTGTATTTACGCTCAACAAATTTCTTGAACTCAGCGTTATTGACAAGCTTAGTAAAGAATGCGTCATCCTTTTCAACGTCAGCTTTTCTACGATTAGTCTCAGAAACCTCTCCACTTTCGGGATCGACAGTGACATACCAACCGACTTTTGGTTTTTCAATAAAACCAGCTTCTTCTGCCAATTCAAACATTGAAGACCATTTCTGTATACCAGCATTGTTCAAAACAGTAAATGGAAGCTTAGATTTTTCCTTTACGTATCTTGACTTTTCAATATTAATAGTAAAGTCATAACCAATAATCTCTGTGCCAGACTTGATTTGTGATTTGCCAATAATAAAGACTTGGTTTGCAGAATACATAATGCCTGTTCCGCCGCTTACAATAGCTTTAGGATATAGACCTTGCTCCATATAGATATGGTTGATAGCAATGCAATATACATTATTTTTAACAACCAATGGAGTTGTAATTCTGAACAAAGACTTCAAGCTCTTGGCTCTGGACATGTCGGCAACAGACTTTTCGTTTATCGCATCCTCAACTTCTTTTACAGAAGCCATGTTACCAATAGAATCAATAAGAATGAATACTTTATCGTTCTTTTCAACAGATTTTAGCTTTTGAACCATGTCGAATTTCAACTGTTCAATATTTTCTATTTCTAGATATAGAACACGGTTTGGATCGACGCCAACCATCTTCATGTAATCTTCACTAATACCATACTCACAGTCGTAGAACAGTGCAATACCTTCTGGATATTTGTCTTGGAATGCTTTCAAGCAGTAGAGGCTTATTAGTGATTTAAATGTTTTACTTTGCCCGGCTATAACTGTCAAACCGGGAACTAGACCACCATCTATACTACCACTAAATGCAACGTTAATAATCGGTAAGTCTGTCTTGATGATAGGCTTTTCAGCAAATATAGACGAATCTGCAATGCTTTTAGCTTTTACATGACCTGACTTAGCCATTCTCTCCATTAATGATGCCATTAATCAATCTCTCCTTCTGCAATTTTTTTGATTAACATTCTAAACTGCTCTATCTTTTCTATTCTATTAGGCCATACCAAAGTCTTCTGGTCTGGGTTTTCGGAAAGATTGTCCAAGAATTTGTTGAAAACAGCAACTAGAGTGTCAATGCGTCCTGATAAATCTTCGCTTTTCTCTTCCATTTCTTTCACTTTGACAAGCTCTGAATCATCAAAAGAGAATCCGAAATCATTCAGATCGTCTATATTTATTTTATTTTTTTCCATATTAGTTTTCCAAAGTTAGTGAGGGGCAAAAGCCCCTCATCTTATTTCTTTTTTACTAGATTTTGGAAATAATCTAGTTCTTCATCGTCATCATCATCTGAGATTGAAGAAGATTTATTAGAGGCTTTTGGCTCATCTTCTTCCTCATCAATATCTGAAAGATCAAATTTTGACTTTGAAGACTTCGGCTCTTTGCGCTCTTCTGTTTTATTTTCTTCTTCATCGTCATCATCAAATGACAAGGAACGCTTTGAACCACCATTGCTTCTAACGTCTGATTTATTTCCTAGAACAATGTCTAGTCTTTCTTTAAGTTGCTCGTAGGTCTTGAATGACTCCGGTGCAATCAATTCAGAAAGATTGTGACGCTGGTTCCAGATTTCCTCAATTTCACTGTCGCTCTCTGCAATAGGAGTTGTCTTTCTATCAAATTCAGAATCGTCATAGTTATTGAAACCTGCAACGTTCTTAATTCTTAGACGGAAATTAGCACCTTCCCAAAGATCAAATGGGTTTACTGCTTCGTCGCCTTCATACTCTGGTTTAGACATTTTAGTAATTTTATCGAAAATCTTCTTGCCAAAGCGGAACATAAAGACTTTGCCTTCATTTGAAGGATTGCCGGGGTCTTTGACGACCAAAATATTGGCAACGAAAGTTCTTTTCCTTTTTTGCTTTTCGCTAACAATTTTCTTATCTTCATCATTGCCAGAATTCCACAACTTATTATTAAGTTCTGAAACTGGATCAGGTTCGCCATTTAAAGTTGTTCTTGATTTTTCAATATACCACAATCCGGTCGGACCTTTGAAACCATGTTCAAAATAGTCAACTACGGATGGATCATTATCGGATTCAACATCACCTTGAAGGAATCGGATAATTGCAGAACCATTTTTATTAGCGTCTAGAGTTGGGGTCCAATATTTTCCCGCGTCTGGGTTCTTTGCGCTAGAGTTTACGCTGTCTAGTTGTTCAGCTAGTTTTTGTGCAGCTTTATCTCTGTTTTTCTTCATGTTCTTAAAGGACATTCTATGTTCTCCTATTTTAATTCTATGTTTTCTATTTTTCTATGTAGCGATGCACATATATCTATGCATCATCATTATTTATACTTTAATCAAAGTAGTTTTCTAATGTGAGCATAATTTTATTTTTATCATACTTTAGGAACGGATGGTATTTTTCGGCCATCTTAATCACTTTCGGTGTTAACACCGGATCGGATATGGTATCAAGCCAGTAATGACCCACCTTTGATATATCCAATAATATTGAAAATGTCTCTAGAGATATCTTCTTAGACAAGTATAACGAAAGAACCAGAGGTTTGTTCCCGTTTGTTACGCGGAAATTGCTCTCGAATGAAACATCATTTAAATGTTTAATTTCAGATTGAAAGTTATACTCTATGGCACTGGTGATTTTCACCCATTGACGATAGACGGTCATGCCATCACTTTCGTCAACTATATCACCTATCCATTTTTGGGGATTTCTAGAAAGATTGGCAATTAAGATACCTTCATAGTCTCTCATCTTGCTCAATTTTACAAAACTAAATTTGTCTCTTCTAGTTTTAAACGAATCAAACTTCGCTCTTACTTTACCGTTATACCTGAAAAAGTCGTAGTTGTCAAGAGTGAAGTGCTGCTTTAGTGCCACATAAGTTTGATATACTGAAAACGCCTGTTGATCGAAATCATCATATACCATTAGTCTCGCCTTTAATCATAAGAAGAATTTTAGCTTCTCTCTTAATCTTTTCTTTTAAAATTGGGCTTTTCTTTAGTATCTCACCGACGCTCTCAAGCTCTAAATTATTTTTTTCACAATAATCTACAATTGCATCCAAATAAGAATTTCCACCCTTTATTTGTCTTTCTATTTCTTTAATTATTGTATCCTGATTTAATATTCTTCTCACAGTTTGCATTCCTTTATTTTAAACACGTTATATGCCATACTGCTTATGAATACATTATCATTTGATTTGATCGGAGGTATGGTCAATCTTTCATCAAAAACACCATCAACAAATACATCCATGAATGTGCTTTCCCCGAAATTAAGCACATCTATTTTAATAATCTTTCCTTTAATTTCAGACATATAAGTGTCTACTAGCATGTTATCTCCTTCGGAAAGGGGAGAACCCCCTTTCTTATCTTTTATTTTTTATAAATTCGTATAGCTTGTTAGCAGTATTTATAACATCATCCTCATCATATCCTTGTTTAGACGCAGTTTCCGCAATATTACTTGTAACAGAATTTGAATTTATTGAAAATGGTGTGGCGTTGTAACCCACAGAAGACGCTGATATAGTTCTATTTGTAGCCAATTTTCCGCCTTCAATAACATTATTCTCTACTATAATATCGGACGCCAACTTTGCGGCGTCCAACTTGTTGTCTTCTTTTGATTGAAGAATGGTTTGTGCTAACTTTAGGACTTCCAATCTAATTTGGAATGGTGAACTATCTGTATTACTCATCTTTTTTACTTCCCATTGCGCTTGCTCTTTCCTCATCAGTAAAAGCAGTTTTAGCATAAGCTTCTGTTAAAGAAGCACTTGAACCGCTAACCATCTCAGCTTTAAGGCTATTAACCATACGTGTCGCGGCCATGCTGGTAGCAGTAACGCCAGCAGAATCATGCGCGTATTGAATGGTGTTATTTACATTAAAACCTAATTGTGATCCAACTGAAAATGCATCAATGTTTGCCCCCATGAACATAAATGCCCAATTGGATTCATTACATTTAGAATACATTTTTTGGATATCTGCCATACTAAATGTTTTTGAAGCATTTTCAAGACCATCTGTGATTATTGTTATGATAACACTTGGTCTTTCTTTCTTCTTGGCAGAAGCCAGTTTTTGATTTACTGTAGCAATAACAGAACCCATACCATCATATAGATTAGTCATACCGATTGGGTTATAATCTTCATTGGTAATTTCTCTTACTTCTTCAACATTGACATTATCTCTTATAGCCTTGACGTGATTTCCGTCAAAGGTGTAAACTGATATAAATGTTTTAATGTTATTTGTCTTGGCGTCTTCTCTTTGAGATGCTATAAACTCGTTTGCAGAAGAAACGGTTGTATCTCTCAATCTTCCCATAGACCCTGATTCGTCTATCAATAGAACTACGTGAGCGCCATTCTTACCAGCTTTTTTTGCTTTAAAAGCTTCGCCAATTTGACCTAGCGGTTTTTGCACTGGCATGTAAGTTGTAGGAATAGTCAATTTGCCCCACTGGTAATTTGCATTTAATGGCGGCAATGCGTTTGGATCGTATAATGACATGTTATGTCTCCTATGTGTTGTGATGTGTGTGATGCAACGGATGCTGCATTTTTTATTTATACCACATAACAACGCATAAGTCAAGCAAAAGTTCTATAAATAAAGTTACACATTAACATCAAGGATTTTAACATGACAACTTATTACGTATATAGAATTACCAATAATAAACCGAATAGCATTCCAAAATACTACTACGGTTTCAGAAAATGCAACACAAGCCCATCATTAGATACAAAATATATGGGAAGTTCTAAATATCTCAAACAAGACATAAAGAACATTGGCATAGAATATTTCTCAAAGAAAATAATAAAAACATTTAATAATAAAGAATCTGCGATTGACTACGAAATCATGTTGCATCTAAAATTTAATGTTGATAAAAACGTCATGTTTTATAACAGATGTAAAGCGAATAAATTTGGGTATAAATGCACAGGAGATGTTCTTAAAGGTAAAAGTTATACCGACATACACGGCGAAGAAAAAGCCATTAAATTAAAAGAAGAAAGATCAAGAAAAATTAAAGAAATCTCTTCTAACCGTAATTATATAGGCGATAAAAATCCAAATTATGGCAATAAATGGAGTGAAGCCATGAAAGAAAAAATGTCAGAAATGAAATCGGGTCAAAATAATCCTATATATGGCAAAATCATAATAAATAACGGTATAAAAGAAAAAAGAATATCTAAAGATTCAAATATTCCAGAAGATTATGTTATAGGCAGAATCAGAAAAGATGTTTCTGGTATAGTAGAAGATTTTTTGAATTCTGGTCTTAGTAGAAAAGAATTTTCATTATTAAGAAACATAAACTACAACACTCTAAAGAAATATTTAAAGGGGGTTTAAACCCCCTTTAAACGAATTCACTAGATTTATTTGCAACTCTATCCGCACCAAATGATGCAGCAAATGCATCTGGTTTTAATTTAGGAGAAATTCCTGTTACACCCAAAATATATCCCGCAGCTTGTGAAGCAACGCAATTTGAACCATTCATAGGGTCTGTAGATATATCACAATGAATCTCTACATCAAATTCATCAATGAACCCTACCAATTGTGTATATAGTTCGCAAACTTTTTGGACTTCATTCATAAGTCTAATGCTTGGTCTATTCTTCTTAACATCATAATCAGCTTCTACTGATCTGTTAGAGAATACTCTACATCCGTGTCTTCCATTAATGTGAACAACACATACGGTCGCATACTTGGCAAACCATCTTCCATCCTTCTTAAAGCGAACAGAATCACATCCTAAGTAAATTTTTGTGTCTGGACCCACAGTTAATAGTAAGTCTACTAATTCTTCGATTTGTGATTGGGTGAACATGTCATTTTCCTTCTATATCATTTTACTATCTTAAACCTTTTCTCTTTGTCAAGTTCTTTTTGAACAAGAGCCTCGATTTCCTTAGCTTGTTTTTCAATACCTTGAATTATTGCATTCCAAGTCTCTATTCTCGGAGCATCTGGATTTGCAGTGACATAGTAAACCAAATTACCATAAATTCTCAGCAAATTCTGATGGACCTTGAATAGTATGTTTTTGTCAACTTCAATTTCATAGAGGTTTTCTATTTCATCCATCAAGTTGACAAAATTTTGCTTACGCTTATTGTTGTCAGCAAAACCGTATAGGTCTAATAGAACTAATTCTTGTCCTTCATTAGACATTGGTGCATGATTTATAGTTGTTAAAATATAATCTGCAACTTTCTCAGGCTGGATCACACCGAACGGCATGAATACCTTTTCTGGAATTGCAGAAAGATTGCCGATGACATTTTTAACAACACCATAAAAATCATATGCACTTCTAATTTCTTTATTATCTTCCTTGTCATAAACAATGTCATGGAAAAGAATTGCAACATCCAAATTAATATCATAAGGAATTTTCAATTCTTGAGCGTAACTATACAAGTCTACAATGTGCTGCATGTTGTGATATGTGCGGCCTGTAGGGTTCATGTATTTCATTGCTGCGTGATTCCATATACCATCTTTATTTAGTTTAGTCCAAGGTATATTGTCAATTATTTTCATTTTTTACTCTTTTCATAATCAGCTATAAAACTCTTTAGTTTCTCTACATTTTTATCGTTTAGTAATACTTCTGTGTAATCATGTTGGCTGTCACCAATGACAAATATGTAACGCAAACCGTTTATAATACGTTTCCAAAAAGGTAGATAGGGATTTTTGGAAACTCCTATTGAAAACATAGGATAGTCTTCATCGTCTTCTTTTACCAGAATAATATTATGCTCCATTGAATGACAATCACATATCATAACAACGGAATAGTCATCATACTGCATCTTTTTGCTCATTCTTATTCATCCATCTTTCAATAACTTCATCAAATTGATCGCCTTCCAAATCTTCCAGTAGACGGAAAACATTTGGGTCGTGCTGCTTAGTAAACAACTGAGTTCTAGTAACCCCATTTATAGAAGACAAGTCTACATAATTATTATAATCCAAAACATGAGTTCTATAAATGCTCAATGCTATATTTTCTGCATTTTTTTCCATATTAGTCTATCCAAACAATCTATTCTCATTTAATATTCTTGCGTAAACATCGCCATGACACAGCTTTGGTTTGCACCAACATGCCAGTGTCTTATCTTGAAGTTCTGCTAGAACACTATCATACAACTCAGGGGTTGTCAAGAGATAGTTTTCGAATTTTTTCAAAACTAATTCTCTGTCATTATTGAAATCTATCAACTTAAATGGATTTCCCCATTTTGTAGTTCTGTCTATCAAAACAACATTATCATACAAATGTCTATGTTTTACATGTATAACTCTAATCATAAGTTGTCATACCATTCTTTCCAAGTCTTTCTGGAAACAGAAGAATATTTCTCTTCAAATCCTACATCCGCGTCTGTGTTGTCCAAGTCTGTATGTTTGATATGGAAGAATGCGGATGCACCTTTCTCTATATTGCATAGATTTTCTATGGGATGTAATTCATCTGCGATCTTCATTAGCTCACCAGAACCTTCAAAAAATTCGCCTCTCCAATCAATTCTTAGACCAAAACACATTACCGATATGTTCCAATTATCAACCAAAAATGCCAAGTCCCATATTTGTTCTTTGGTAAAGAATTGTGCTTCATCGCAAAGAATATAATCGGGTTTCTTCTTCCTAGATTTCAATACTTTATCACTAATCTTTTCATCTGATTTCAGAGAAATGCAATCCACCGATAGCCCAAGTCTAGTTTCTATTTTGTTTGATCTTGTATCTATCGCAGGCTTCACTGCGACAACATTAAATCCTCTTTCTTTTAACATGTAATGCTTTGTTATCAAAGAAAGAGATTTGCCACTATTCATAGAGGCGTAGTAAAAAGATAATTTTGCCATTTTCAGTCCATAATAAGAGGGATGATGTATTTAAGATTAGAAACACATCTTTCCCAATCTATGTTTTCCAAATCTACTATGAAAAGTTCTTCTGCGTTCGGATCATCAGAAGTGAAAATTATACTGTCGTAAAAATCTTCATCTACATTAGTAAAGAATATATGTAGTATTGCATTCGGATATTTTATAACGGCAAACTCATACCACTCAATATCTCTAGAATCACCAGTTTCTTCAAGGTATTCCCTGCACATTGCTCTTTTTGGTGTCAAGTCTATAGGTTCAATTTTACCACCCAATCCATTGAGCTTGTTTTCTAAGTATTTTCCGCCTCGATTTTTCTTTTGCAGCAGTATTTTGTTCCCCTTTAAGAAGACAAATCCTAAAACATATTCCTTCATGTTCGAACTCCATAATATTTCATATGATTTGGATCATACCATAGCAGATTGCCGTAGTCAAGCTTGATGATTTTTAAAATAAAAATGGTGGGCATTGCCCACCATTTTCTTCTTATACTGTTGTTCCTAGAGGATACATGCGGTCTGCCCTGAAATTTCTTATCCAAGCTGAATTCAATTCAACTCTTGAAGATGCTTTCAAACCAACTCTAGTTCCCATTGGAGCATTTGCCGGAAGTTGATATAGACCATGATCTGACATTGATGTGTTTTCTATTAAACCAAAGGTATTGGTTCCATTAACTCTCAGAACGTAAGGATCAGGGTTGACACTCACAAGCTTTATTGTTCTGCCATCTAGATGTATGTCAATTCTGTTTGTTGTATTTTGGAACATTCCAAGAGTAGTCCAAACACCATTAACTACCATCATTATAAAACTTCCTGTTGGGTTAGGGTGATCCCTTCTTCCCCATACCATGTAGTTGTTTTCATCAACAATTCTGAATGCAAGACCACCAGCATCACCCCAACCACTTAGATTACAAGAAATAATCATATCAGGAGAACCAAGATCAACTCTAGAATAAAGCGCCCTTTGTGATGTTCCCACGGCTGAACGAGTGGTGTTTGATGTTACTTGAATAGACCCTGCTGTTCCACTTCCAACAATTGACCAGTTTGGATTGCTTTCTAGTGGACCGTCAGCCATTTCAAAATTATCATAAACGCTTGAAACCACGTTTGTTGTAGAACGAACAATAACTTGATGCTCTCTGGTTACGGTATTACCCCAACAATCAGTTGCTCTAATGTTAACTGTATATGTTCCAACAGGTCTTGTTCCATTATTTGCGAAACGCAATATTCTTCCCATTGAAGCAAGTTGGAACATGTCTGAGTTTGCACCCGGAACAATTTCAATGCTAACATTTGGCTCATTAATCAAAATATCATGAGACAAAGTGCGTCCAGCATTTGCGTTAACCACGGTATGAGACAAAAATTCTAGTTGTTTTACAACTGGTTTCAAAGGCGGCGCATTACCATCAATTAATTCAGGTTCATCAGCCCATCTTGCCAATGGTGGAGGGCCACCACGATCATAGAATTGCAAGAATTCCAATGCACTACTGCCTGTAGGAGTAGTAATTGTAAAATCAATCCATGTGACTGCACGGGCATGTGTAACTCGGTCAGCATTGAACATATGAACGCGAGTTCTCCAAACACCGTTATCCAACCAGCAACCATTACGTCTAATGATATCATCACCGTGAACTTTGAACAATGTTCTTTTTGGCGTTCTAGAGTTATAACCATTAGGGAATGTTTCTGGTGAATGGAAGCTTGGGAATAGATAAGGTCCAGCGCAGTCAATCCAAACACCACTAATTGATATTCCACCACGACTTCCTAATGTAATATTTGTGCTAACATCAGAATCCAGAACAAATACCGGCGCGGCTCCAACTGCAATAGCACTATGGCCTGCTGGATAACCTGTGCCTAGTGGTTGTCTGTTAGGATCGGTTGGTTGAATTAATAGTGGATAATTCAGTGGCAATGCAGAAAGAGGTTGCGAATCATATGAACGCAAAATCCATGAATCGGCATTGGTTGGGTGTCTTGTCCACGGTCCCATAATTCCAAATATACCTAATTCTCTGGCTCTTGTTTCTGTTATAGTTCTATATGAAGTGCTTTCTCTTGCAGTGACATTTTCAAAAGTGCATTGAACAGTAACGCCTTTCCAGTTAAGTCCCATACCAGAATCTACAAATGCTCTATAATAGTTTTTCATATGCAAGAAGCTGAATGAGAAACCTTGAGACACAGTTCCCATTGTGACAACACGTGAAGTGTGCATCATATTCAATGGACCGACATATAGAGATTTTGTAAACATATATTCACTGGAATACTGAGGAACCTCTATCGGATAAGGAACATCAATCATGTGGCATTTTTCAAATAATCCCGGTGTGGCATCATATTTTCTAACATCGCCGCCACGGTGAATAACAGAAATGCCGTGTGTGCAGGCATGACCTTCTACACCAAATACAGGCGGAATTTGAGGGCTTGTAACGGTAATATCTTCTTCAACCCAGACAGATTTGTATTCAGAGTTATCTCTGCTCCACCAAGATTGAATATCAGAAGAAATAAATCCGTCTGCCATTCTGATATCTTGCCAGCGAATCTGCCGAGTATTTCTTATCGGTTTTTGAGAATGCCATAGTGCAACATACTGACAACCAACACCGACACAATTTTTAAGTAAAATCATTCTTGATTGCAATTCGAATCCTACACCAGCATGTCCATTATGTCCAGTATAAAATTCTGCTCTGTCACCCCAAGATACACCTTCACCATTTCCTATGCCGCCCATTGCCACACAGTTAATTGCTTGACCAATTTCATTGCCCAATTCCCAAACAAATCCTGCGCCTCTAAAATGAGAAACAAAACAATCTTCCATTGCGCTTCTGGTTCCGTGAGCAACCAAAGCCCAACCCGGAATCGGAGGCGCACTTAATGGTGCATAAACACGAACGCCAACCACATCAACCATTCGTGATGATTTATATGGACCACCTGACCAGTGTAAGTGGAAAGCCCATTTTCCTGTTACGTTTAATGGATCGGTAAGCTCTGTTCCACCTTGAACATCATATAGTGGATTTACTGTAACTACACCACCAGCTAATTCTACTCTATATGGAAATACTGTGTGTGGTGTATTTAATGTTGGATTAGTATCAGAACGACCAAAGTTTTTAAAAGCTGCATAACGAATTGAAACGTCATCGGTTCCCATTGGCATGAAATGCGGTCTTTTTTGCAAGTTAGTCAAATCTGCGGTCGGATCAATGGCACCGTCTTCTTCTTGTGAAGCCGCTCTAAATAAAATTGATGCATAATTGTTGCTGACGCAAGGCGCTACGGTTACGACTTCTGAGTTAGGTAATGTTGAAGTTTCCCCAAAATGGTTTCTTGACAATGGTCGGTTTATTCTAACCATATCATTTGCCATGACTTCGGTTACAGTCACTTCTTCATTGTAATTAAGTTGGAATTTATTTAGAACTACAGAACCAATTCTTGCCAAAGAACTCCAATAACGAGATGGGCCGGTATATGTTGGATCATTTGCAGCTAGTGGTCTATATTCACGTGAACCTATTGTCAAGACATGGCCGACTGCCCCACCACCAGCAGCAAAGCCGGGTATGTGTATTACAGTAGCATTTTGTGGTGCGCCGGGAAGTGTTTGTGGAGATATAACACCAAGACGATAATTGGCACGAATTTTTGCACCAACAATACGGGTTGGACCCATCGGCATCATTCCCAATTTACCTGTATCTAAAGGTAATTCAACCGGATGAACAATAAATTCATGTTTTGGTCTTCCGGCAACTTCGCTTAAACCTTCATCCCATATATTTGTAATACCCATCCACATATATGTGCAAAAACGAATTCTTGTGTGAGTATTTGGATCGACGGTTAAAGTTGCGTCAACTGGACCACCAATCCAGTTCAATATTACATCTGATTGTTCATCTAATATTAATCTCATGTTGCTTCCACCCCAAACCGAATCACCAGTTTGTGGTTTTGTTCCAACATCCCATATTGAAGGGTCTGACCATCTACCAGATTTAATCTGCCTGTGAGTTATTTGTCCCATTGCAGGCATTGGGTGAGTTTTGGTATTGATAAACTCCGCTCTTCTATTTTTATAATATTCTTTAGGAGTAAATGTAGTTTTACCATTTCCTGTAATTCTAATTTCAGGAATTCTACCTGTTACCGTAACACTTGGTTTTGTTCTAACCGCTGTCCACGGTCCTGTGGCAGAAGTCTTTGACCATTCTACTAGAGTATTTGGCGGAAGATTGGCAATTGTTCCCCATTTTCCATTTCGTTTTACTTCTAGCTCAATCTCAGTGACTGTGCCAGCAGGATTGCCGTTTTGTGCGGCAATTCGCCACCATATCTTAGCCATCTATATACTCCTTTGTTTTTATTTCTTTTATATTTATATAATGATGGCGAGTAATTTTATTACCAAACTCTAATGTTATCAAACTCATTGTAGTTGCCTGTTTGATCGGCACCGGCCATTATTACCAAATAATGGGTTGTCTGTGTGGCAACAAAAGTATTTGTTATTGTTCCTATTGTCATAACATCATTCACACGGAATCTCTCTCCCGAATATGAAGTTCCGCCAGTGTTAAACACCCCAATCATGGCACCAAATCTGTTTAATGCTGTTTGATCCACGCTGACGTTATAAGTTCTACCAACTGTCAACCCGGAAAGAGTTCTAACAACATAAGGATAAACTCTGTTTGCTGATGAAGTCAATCTCATGCGTCCTAACACAAGGCTAAGTCTCGCTGCGTCTACGCTAACTGCCCATCCGTTATTGGTATCTGGTGAATATGCTGTATATCCGTTGGTGTTTGAGTCAAAGGTATCATTTATAACATAAACAATAGGCGCTGTTGTGACGCGGAATGTTGATGCTACACCACCTATTGTCAAAACACCATTGGTTTCTGTATTTGCTGTAGATGAAGACATTACTCTCATACGAACCAAATCATAAGGCAAAACTGAACCAGCAGTGTTTACAAATGTTCCTCCATTTATAGAATAACTACCACCGGTCACACTAATAGGTGTTGGTCCATTTATTCCAGTAATTTCAACGTTACTTGAACTTGTATCTGTTGATAATGATGCACCAGTTATATTTGTAAATGTAAACGCATTAGGAACAGTATCAACTACAAGGTTTACACCAGAAGCTACGCGAACTGCACTTGCCAAAAGATTGAAACCGCGTCTTGTTAAATGCAAACCATCTGTAAAATAAACTGTGTTTAATGGATCAGAAAACTCACTTATAGCTTCAAAATCTACTACAGTATATTCTAGATTTGATGCGTTTGATCTTATCCAGTTATTGAAACCAACTCTCAAAGTTTCACGTGCAGTAGTGAAGTTGGCAACTCTAAGTAGAGTTCCAACCAAGACTTTATATCCTGCGGCTTTTGCTTTGTTTATATATGAAGTCATCGAGTTTCTAAGTGCAGTTTCAGTAATACCAGAAGTATTCATGATATCGTTAATTCCGCCAAGGATCACTAATGTATTTCTTCCACTTGAGCTATATTGTGTAGGAACGTTTCTAGACGCAAATGTGCTGTCCATTTCTGCTAATGTTCTTCCACTCACGCCCAGATTTGTCATAGGTAATCCGGTGATAGTAGCAAGCTGCGAAGGATAAGACGGAGTAACGCCATATCCTTCTGTTATGCTATCGCCGTCCAACACATAACCAAGAGTAGCAACTAATCCTATTCTTAAACTTCTAGTTATTGTTGCCGGTGTTGCTGATCCGTTTTGTGCGACCCATACTGCACTGTAAAGACCCTCTGGCGCATTATTATAATTTCCGCCTACAACAGTCCCAGAAACGCTATCTGTTATTGGGGATGAAATTGATGTAAGATTGACAGGTGATCCATTAAAGGATAAGGTCAAAGTTAGACTAGGGTCTGGAATCCCTGCTATCTTTGTTGGCGGTGTTATTATAAGATTTGCCATAGATCAATCCTCCAAAATCTATTAACTTATAGTTGGGTCTGTAGAATGTATAACAATTTCGGATTCGTTGGCAGTTACACTATATTCATCCAAATCATTATTGGTTTCTTCTATTTGTAAACTACCACCAGAAAGTTCCGGGTCTGTAATAGCTGTATTTATGGTAGCACTTGCTGTCTGAGAAACATTTGTTGCAACAATATTAGATGCTCTTTCAGTCCATACCATCTGTCCATGTGTTACAGGAACATATGTGAAAGGATCACCGTTATCTCTAGTCACTACAACTTCGCCAGCAACAGATAATGTTCTGGTATATGTTATTGGTGTAGCACCTGTGAATGTTCCCGGTGTTATAGTAAATGTTTCTCCAACTGTCGCTGTAGATGGAGTTATTTGTGGTTGTGTCGCAGGGGTCGGCGGCTGTATGGCTTCACCGTCAGGATTCATTCCAAAAACAGGTATGTTCCACTTAACCGCAATATCTCTCATCGCCTTTGTTATATTGGCTGGTGATTTTGCTGTATTTTGAACCAACAGTTCATAAAAATCTAAATTGCCTTGCTCACCAAGTTGAGGCTCACTGCCTGTTTGTATACCTCTATCAGAAAATAGGCTAAACATTACGTTTGATCCTATAACATCTGTTTGTTGTGTAACAAGGTTTGCAACAGGCTCAGAAACATTTGTATCCCATACAGTAACTCGCATACCATCATATCTGACTGCAACAATTCTAGGGACGTTTACTGAGTTTGCATGGTTCCAGTTAACGTCATTTCCAAAAGTTCTATCAATTGATCTTCTCATGGTCGATTGTGTTGAACCATTTACCAAACCGGTTGTGTGAATGCCAGAGTTAATCTGACCACTAAGCGCCCAAACATAACTTGATCTTGTATCAGTTGGCTTATACGCCATGATGATAGTGTATGGTCTGTTTAATCCTCTAATAATATCTAAAAGGGAAGCTGTAGAATTTTCAAATCTGCTTCTGTCATTAGTGTTTATTCCCGTTGAAGTTATCCTCAATGCTTGCAAACCATTTTGGGCATTTGTAACCAATGTTCTTCCTGATTCGGCCCCTGCCCCTGTGAAGTTTCCGCCACTAGATGCTCTTTTGTTTATAATAGTTGCAACCGCCTCTGGTGTGGTGACGCTCATGGTAATTCTTGTTTGGTCGGACATATCCAGCCAAACAGAAGAATCATTCCATGTTGAATAGTCTGAAACCTCTTCATGAGCAACGTTTACTGTTGTAGTTATAACTAAAGGTTGCCCCACGCCATTATCTACAGTAACTATAAAATCTAGTGGACCCGCAACTGTGCTTCTAAATGTTCTATTTCCATAGTTGAATCTATCGGTAACATCAACACCATTTTGAACAATTCTTCTGCTAACTTTAATGGGCGCTGTTCCACCGAATTCTCCACTATTAAAAGTAAATGTAGTTCCAACTGCACCAGATGATGGCGTTATAGACGGTTGTGTGGTCACGGTAGGTGCGGTAGGAGTAGAAGGCGCTGCAATGGTGTTATTTGAACCAATTATCATTGGAGGCATGTTTCTAAACGGATGGTCAATTGGCAATGCTTCTCTTCCGCCGTAAAGCCAAGCTGCATATCCAGAAAGCAATGTTTTTTCTTCTAGAGTCAATAATCTAGTAAATACTAACACTTGGCATCCATGACCACCCCAAGATGAAATGCTTCCAGCTTTACCCCACATGGATAGACCAAAATCTCTAAAAATGTTGGTTCTCCATTCTATCAATTTTGTTGGAAATAGAATGCCGGGAGAATGATCCCTGTCACTATTACCAGCATAATCAAATGCGCTACCTTGGCCTTGCGTATTCCATCCGAATTCATTTGAATACATCGCCAACTGTCTCCAATCGTTGGAAGTATTTGAGACAGAAGCCAAAATATTTGTAGCTGACGGCAAGCTGTTGTCTTGCGCTCTTGCTATTATAAATGCAGTTGCAGCATTTGGAATGTTAGGAGCCATTAATCTACGTCTACTAACACTGTCAACTGGTGAATAAATTGTTCTTTGTCCTTCCAATGTTCCAACTCTAGGAATATCATTTGAGGCTGTTGGAACTGTAGCAACTATATTATTCCACCTATCTGTGACGCCTGTTGTTAAAGTTGGATCATTTGCGTCCAAAACAGCATGGCGCATATCGAACCATGCTGCACGTGCAGTTGGATCAATTGCGTTTGGTGTCCACATTTGAATTGAATTACTATCGCCACATTTAATTTCTGCACCTTCATGCTGCATGGTTAATACAAAAGTATTTCCTGTAGCATTAGGTATAGCAACACCGTTTGCAGTCCATTGTCCCGCAATTGTTGAAGAGTAAGTAGAGCCTGCATAACCACTACCAGAGGATATTGAAATGACCGGTGCTTCAACATTTTCTATATCTAATGTTGTTCTTTCAATATATTCACCGACAGTTCTAATTTGCAAGTTAACGCCAGAAGGATAACTACTTACAGAAAAGTTTGTTGTGCCGGGATAATAAGTCCATTCACCATCTGGTCCAACTCGGACTAGCACACCTGATATATTAGGCATTATATGCTCCTTTATTATTCATTATGGTAGAGTTCCTTCTGGAATATCAGTAAGAGTAAATCCACTTGGATAATACCCAATATCTCTTATAAACATGTCACCGTGGTTTCCACGACCTTCATCTGTGTTATATTGGTCTGCTGTATATGTAGATGATGATCTAACAGCAACGTTTGCCATTGGAAAATATTGTCTTCTAGTTTGCATGTCTTGGTGACGTGCATAAAGAATTGATTCATATATTTCAATATCGTCATAGAAATAAACAACTTTTGATCTACGGGTGTCAACGTCATCCCATATAACAGCACAAGCATAACTATGATAATCTTGGTCCCATCCTGTGGTTGCGCCAGTTACCAAGTTTGCTTCAATATGTGTCCCATGCGCTCCAACTCTTACGCTTGAACCAAAGTTACCATAATGCTGACCACAATGTGTAGTATATCCTGTTATTGTATCATTGTTATATATCTGATTGAATTGCTCCATAATATCAATTTCAGGAGGCCATTGACCCCAAGGTGAAGTCGCACCCTCAAGTGATCTACCAATTAACCAAAATGCGGGCCATGTGTAACGACGACGAGGGGTTTTGGCAACCATTCTCCACACACCAGCGTTTCCACAAACAGAATCAAGTCTTTGTCCATTCATCATCACGGCCTGATGCTTGTATGTTCTTCCGTTATATGAATAAGGAGCATTATCTGGAAAAGCCTCAGTATGTAATCTCAAAGCCTGTTCAGTTGAACTATAGCTAAATGGGTTCAAATGTCCCGGCATATAATTGTTTAAATAAACTCCGGTTTCGCCGTTACCGTCTTGTGAGTGTCCATGAGCAGGACGACCGCGCCATGTTCCAGTAGCAGCGGTTCCGGTTGATGCATTGTTTAAATAACCAGTTTCAGTTGGGTCTATTGTAGCAGGGTTGAATGTATTATTTCTTACTGCACCTGTAAGGTTTAGACGTTTCATTGGTCTGTGGAATTGTGTTGGCATTGTTGGATGGGTTGCACCATTTCTAAAAGTAATTGTGCATGACCCAGAAGCGCCAGTAGAACCTCTAAAAGTAAAGTTTACTCTTACACTGTTTCCGTCAGAATAAGAAGCATTTGGAAATTGAAGTCTAACCCAATGAATAAGATCATCGCCTATTGACCAACGATATGTTCTAGGAGTATAATAGTTTAATTGGTTTGCGGAGCTACCTACGTTGATAGTTCCGCCTGTCACGTTACTCAAACCGCTGATATAAGCTATCATTGAATGTGTATTTGTATGAGTTGCTGTTATTGGAATCCAGACAACGTTTTGTCCAGATGGAACATCCAAAGTCGATGGAACAGTCAAATTTGATCTAGTTGCGGTTGTCCATATCGCAGGAATATTTTCTGGAACTGGTGTTAAAGTCAATAACTGGTAAATATCAGTTACGGTTAAAATTTCCAATTCTGTTAATGGTCCAAGACCGACCACTGCGTATTCTGGTGTTCCCGCGTGAAAAACCCACGGGCCACCAGATTTTGGACGAACAACAATACCAATAGCATCTGCCATAATAAACTCCTAATTAATTTGTTGGAAACTGAACTGTGAAACCAGAAACAGTTGGCGTGAATGTAGCATCACCTATAGGGGATAATGTTACTATATTTATACCGTCAGGAATAGATTCTATTTGACTAGGTTCTGGCGGCGGCAATGCTATTGTGTGTGGGGCTGGCGACCCATCGACGCCAACTCCAAATTTAAAGTATGTCGCTGCTGGACGAGATAGCGCAGAGAATACACCGGCATAAATTGTTCCAGTGAAAGGTGCTGGATCGGTATAATCAATTTGCCATCCTGTAGGTTCAGGTGTTCCAACGTTCCACATTTTTGCGCGAATTCTCCCAGAAGTCCATCTTGCTCTAATAGCAACAGGTTGGTCAACCACAACATCTTGGTTCAAAGTGACAGATGCGGCTTCTGGATGAGTGCCGTTAGTAGTTCTACGACGCAAACGGAATATTTCAGTAGCAGGGTTTATATCCAAACGATACAATCCACCACCGCTAGATACAGTATCAGTAGCAAAAATGAATTCCAATGAAGAACTGTTATTGTTTGAAGTTTGACCTTCTGAATAGAATTCAATATCTGTTGAACTTGACAATCCGGTATACAATACGCCAGCGTCACCACTAGCAGCACTAGTAACCTGTTGCAGAACTGTTCTACCATTCATTGTGCCAAATGTGAAGTTTGGCAGGTTGGTTGACAGATGCGCCCAAGGTGCAACTATAGGTCCAGCGGTATTCTCAGAGAAATTGGTGTAATACTGAGTTACTACTGGCTCTGGTTCTGGTTCTGGATCAGGTTCTACTACTACAGGTGTAAATCTTCTTATAGATAGACCGCTTAGATATGCATAAGTGCTACCAGTTTTTGGTCTAACAGTTAAAGTAATAACACCAGAAGAGTTTGCAACTACATCCATATTGACTTCAACTGGCGGAACAGTAGATGTGTTTAATTCAACTATCTGTCCAGCCGGTCCCACATATTCGCTGTATCTTGGCTCTGCAAGCTCACGACTTGCTACAATTCCCAATCTATAATTGGCATTAGGAACTGCGCCAGATATAGTCAATATCATGGTAACAGATTGTGAAACATATATATTCTCTCTAACAATTTCAGCAGAAAGAAGCTGACCATTATATGCAGGAAGTGATCCAATTACACCGTTCGCGTTAGTCATACGACCCGGATTTGTTGCGCCCAATGATGGGTTTCCAGTAAATGATGAAGTCATAGACATGCCAGATGATGCACCATCAATATATCTAATATTTGCTACTGTAGGAGTTTGTGTCTCGTTACCATAAGCATTATTATATACGTTAGCAGGCGCAGGAGGATGCTGTGAACCAGTGAAGTTTATTATCGCCAAAGATGTTGACTCTGGATCGACAACTGGTGGAACATATACTCTTTCTTCCAATTCTACCGGCACTTGATCGTTTAGGACTTCTACGACTTTATCAAGTATCCATGTTTTAAATGATGTATATCCAGAAGCAGTCAAGTGGACATTATCAGAACTTAACCATGTGTCATGATCTTGCAAAACTTTACGATAAAAATCAAACTTAGGTCTTCCATAAGGCGCTATGGCATGAGGGAAGTTGGTTTGAATCCAAGGTTGGATTATATTTTCGTTATAGGGTTTTGTGCCACGGGATGGGTCTTGGAATGCCATACCATCATAATTTCTAAAAGTAAGGTTTGCTGGATAGTATCTATCGTCATCCCTTGCTGCGTTTAGAAGGTTTGAAAGGCGAGTATTGAATGTTGATTCTCCACCCGGATATGGTCTGTTATTTGTAACATCATTTCCGCCAAAGTGAGAAATAATCAAAGCATTAGGATGCGCTGCTCTTGCTGCGTTATAATACGTAGGAGCCGCTTCCAATGTTGCACCACCGACTGCATGACCATAAACAGGAATTGATTGTCCATTATATTCAACTGTTGTGTTTGGAGTTGTCAAACTATTTCCAAACATTGAATTCATTAAGCTTGCGCCTATGACTACGACTGAATCAATTTCAGCAGGAGTTGGTTCTACTGGTGTAGATGCTTGGCTACCAACCCAAATTCTGGCAGCTTCTCTTTCTGCATCACTTGGAATGGATGTTGACAAAACGTATCCAGAAACATCAATGATAATATCTTGTGCCCAAGACATTAAATACATTGAAGTGGAATTGTTCATTGTTCCAGCAGCATTATTTTCAACTTCTAGAACGCCGTTCTTCCACATACGCAAGGTTGTTCCAAATCTTTCAACTTCATAGGTATCCCATTGATCGCGAGAACCATTTACAGTATGACTTGGCAAGCTTGAAGTAGTTGCTACGTTTCCGCTTGCTGCAATTTGTATAACTTCATATGGAGTAGGTTCAGTATAAATTATGCTTATATGACCGTCAACGCCACCTGTAACTCTTGCTCTCCAACAGACATAGAATCCATCCATTGATATTCCACTAACTGAGTTTTGGAAACCAGTAAATCTTAGTGCATTATCAACTATTGTAGGGCTAGGACCATTTTTACTTGGACCATTATAGCCGTTTGCATTCCAGCTAATTAATGTATTTGCTGGAAGACCATCAACTGGTTCAGTTTCAGCTATAGTTATAGTGTTTGTCACACTGGTTGCATTTGGAGAAATACCATTTGACCATGTTACAACTGCACTATATTCACCTTCGCCCATAATTGATTTATCAAGTGTCAAGCCATTTGCACCATCAATGTCTGTTCCATTATAACGCCATTGTTGAGTTGCAGTTGGTGTTGGAGTTCCACTTGCTGCACCTATATTAAGTGTCAACATTCCGCTAACGGAGGTTGAACCAATAATTGTTGCTTGTGTTGTTACAACAGGTGCGGTATCGGCTGGTGGAGTTACAACTTCACCATATGTTGGTAGTAGATCACCAAATTCTTCGAAAGTATATGTTGGAGTAGCATTTTCGGTTCCACCCATACCAATTGATTCTTCTGAATTTGCAATTTCCCATGCAACTCTTTTAAAGTATGCGTCCAATTCCGCAGACATTATAGAAGTTGGCGGTGAATAGGTTGAATTTCTTTGGTCTGATTGATATAGACATGTGTGAACAAATACTGAAAGCGCATAAGAAGCTAGGTTTCCAGTATGAATATCATCAATGAAAAGTTGTCTATGATCGGTAATACCGGGAACAAGGCCAGCTTGAATATCGTCATAAACACGTATCATCCACGCATGACCGGGGAATGTCCATACTCTCCAATTTGCAGGAAGATTTGGATACATTTGTTTCATTTTCCATGTAACATACTCGGCCATGAAGCGGAAACTTCTTCCGTATTCTACGCAACTACCTCTAAATCCGCCAAATTGGCTCCATTCTGCTTCGTTATTTCCGCCAGCACCAATCCAGCCTTCTACGTTCGGCCAAATTGACCACAAAATAGTAGAAGCGCCGTTTGGACCCTTACCATTAAGATAAGAGTTTTGTGCATATCTTAGCAAATCTCTGCAAGAATCTGCCATCCAAGGTCCACCGACTCTAGATGGTGGACCACCCTCAGTAATCATCAATACATCAAACAATGAAATATCTCTACGAGGATCATATGGTTCCGTTGGATTTTCCCAACGGAACCACATCGGAGAACCGGGTATTGTTGCTTTAGTGTGGTTTTCTGGTGTCCATTGGTAGGTATCAGGGAATTCGCCAATGTAAACATTTCTCATGTTACCCGGCCAACCATCTATTGAAGAGTTTACATAAGCATCGGTTAAGCTATGTCCGCTATGAATATGTAAAGTATTCGCAGTAGATGCAGTTCTAAGATTTTCTGAACCACCACCTGTATCGCCGCCGCCAGTGTCACCACCACCGGGATTATTTGGAGCAACCCATGTATCACCTTCCATCCAACCAATGAAATCTCTGCCCTCATTTGGACCTTCATTTTGGTTATTATAGTTAATAATTGCGGTATAGCGAGGGTTATAATCGCCAGCATAGCGCATGGCACCCCAGAAACCATGACGACCGGGCGCAGCGCATTCAACGAATACGTTAAATAGTAATCCACCTATATCGTAATATCTGGTGATAATGTTAGTATACAATTCGCCCATTTGTGAGCTATAGTGGAATCTAGCATAAAAATCTAGTAATGTTGGATCAGCATCTAGTGCAGGGTGATGAACCACAATATGGCTTCCACCTTCATACATTATCAAATCAAGACCAGCAGCAGTTGCTTCTGTTTTATGATATTGTATAGTTGCTATAACGTTATCAATTGAACCGTTAGCGCCTGATGGAATATGGCGACCGTCAAGCATTTGATCGCGCATACGATTGAATGCTTCGGTATCACCCAAAGAACGCCATTCTTGAACAATTGGTATATTTTCTTCTCTTCCAAGGCCACCGTCAAAGTATCCTGTTACCGCATATCCGTGGCAGTAATTCTTAGGTGCCTGACGACCCTCTTGCATACCAACCCAACGTGGAGAATTCAAGCTGCCCCATTCTAGACCCATCCATCCAGTATGAACGGCCATGACGTTATAATGACGATTAGTAGTTCCAGCATAAACAGCATTAATAAGCATTGACATTTCTGCCACTCTACCGCCATAAAACTGCATATATCCATCACCGCCAGCACTATCAGGCCACAATTCAGTAGCTTGTGCCAATGCATAATGAGCTTGTGAAAACTGCCAGTTCCAGACTTCGTTTGAATATTCGTAGTGCGCTTTAAGCTTTGGATTTAGATTGTTTCTTACATATGTTGCAAAATTTGTTATATATTCGTCAGTTGCCATATGAGGGAAACAGAACCAAGGATCAGAACCAATGGTATTTGCCAATCTAACCATAATTTCCAATGGAACGCCACCAGCTTTGCTATAAGTGCAATGTGAAGGTAGAGTGCGCTCTGACCAATTAGAAATAATAGAATTGTTTGTGTCCATCCAATCCATGAAACGAACAACACGCATATTATTTATTGCATCCAACCAAACCGGTCTGAATATTTCACCGGAATTGAATATGCCCAAATGTTCGGTTTTAACACAAGTTATATTTTTGATAGGATTTGTTTCAACAATTGAAGTAATGTCAACAGAAACCAAACCTTGACCCGGAACGAAATCAAATTCTATCCAGTTTGTTCCATTAGTTCTAGATGAAACTCTACCATTTACAGCTATAGTCCCTGCACCTGTCCATGACAAGCGGTATCTACCAGCCATTGTAACATCATCTTCTTGTAAATCTACCAATATTAATGCGCTAAGTGAACTACAATCACTCGGCATAGCAATAGGCCAGCCATTTTCATCTAGATAACCATTTGCTCTTAGATTTGAGTTGGTTCTTTGTGTCCATTCGGTTGCAGAACGACCTTCCCAATTTCTGCTAGTTTTCATAACATCCAAAAATGGTTGGTTTGAACCCCAATCTGCTATACCATTTAGACCCATAGCCAATGGTGGGTTTGTTCTAGCTGTAATTGTTCCGGTTGAACCTGTTGGTGCAGCAGTAATAGTTACAGAAGTAGGATTGGTAACACCATTAGATAGTGTTATTACACAAGATGGAACAGCATTTTCGCCTTCCGGTCTTACGAAAGTTGAACTAATTTGTCCTGCTACTGCAACGCCGTCAATAAACCACTGGTATGAAACCACTGGAATCGGTTTGCCCAAAAATGAACCTTGTGAACAAAATAGAGTATCGCCCGGCAAATTGCCGCCACTAATTGTAGGTTGAACCAAGAATGAAGGTTGAACATTTCTTGCAATAGTTTTTAAATTAATTCCACCCGCAGTGAATGTTGACACTTGATGCCAATCCGCAGGAATTGGATCATTTTCATTTATCAAAATCATTGTATTTTCAGGCAAATCGGCTGGACCGCCTTCGCTATTTCCGCTTGGACCTTGTGGGCCTACCGGACCTTGAATACCCTGTGGACCTACCGGACCAATTGGGCCTGCTGGACCTTGGATACCTTGTGGTCCAGTATTTCCAGTTAAACCAATTGGGCCTTGTGGTCCTTGTGGGCCAACCGGTCCCTCTGGACCTTGTTCGCCTCTAATGCCCTGTGGGCCTGTGTTTCCAGTTAAACCAATTGGCCCTTGTGGACCCATTGGACCCTCTATACCATCTGCCCCTGCTGGACCTTGGATACCTTGTGGACCTGTGTTTCCAGTTAAACCTATTGGGCCTTGTGGTCCTATTGGACCGGCTGGACCTGACGGGCCTGCGATACTTCCACCACTTACATATTCCTGACCATCATAGAACCACAAATTAGTTCCTACAATGTAAGTGTCGCCTATTTCTGGTTCTGGATCAAGAGGAAGCTCTGATACACTTTCAAATAAACCAAGTATTGTAGAATTGCTTCTAGTTTTTCTTCTTGAAAATTCATCAAAATTTACTTCTGCTTCTACGCCTTCCTCATATGTTCTTAAACGAACATCCATGTTCGCAGGAATAACGGTAACGAATCCAGAACGAATTCTAGAATTAGTCTTAACCGATGAGCCACTAGGAGAAAATTCTACTAATACAACATCCCCGGAGGATACATTGAATATAGTAGAACCTGTGGTTTTAATTACTTGTGACCACTGATTGTTTACCGTTATTAACGCCATATCTTGCCTCTTAAATCAAATTATACTTGTGGTCTTCTTAGACCCGCAGCCAACAATGGAAATGCCCCTGAATTTCTAAAAAATTCAGATGGGTATGTTGAAGGCCATGTTCTTTCTGTCCCTGCCGCACCTGTAATTGCACCAGCTTGTGTCATAAGAACTCCCGGTGGACTTCCAGTATTTAGAGGTTGACCCAAATCAACACCAATTTCTGCTGATGCCATATGAGATACGCCTGTGGTTTGCCATTGGAAACCACCTGATGGTATATTCAAAGAAAATCCTAGCCATACTTTATCACTGTGTTGATTGTGCAAAATAGGAGTTGCCAAATCTACTGCGCCAGAGTTTGTGTTAACAACTGGTGTTTGAACTTTAACCAAAAGTTGTCCCGGCAATCCATTTGAGTTACTATCATAAATTCCCATTTCTATTATGGCACCGGCTGTGATTGATCCTTGAATGCCCATGAATAAGCTGACAATATCATATCCTTCACAATACAAAGGTCTTACTTTAACTCTATCTCCATGCCCTTCTGTAGTTGCTGAACCGTTACTCCATGCAGACCAATGGGATTGATGCCTATCAATGCTTGGATATGGTCTTACATATGGTTTGATTTTGTAAGTATCAAACATTTTGTTGCTACTTGTTGGCTGAGAAACTGAAATGTCTCCTGAACCCAAGATTGATTGACCATTTATTGTTTTAAATTCAGTCTCGCCGGGTCTACCTTGAATACCTCTGATATTTCCGCCGTTTACATATTCTGTGCCATTATAGAACCAAAGATCACTTCCTACTATGTATGTATCTCCCAACTGTGGAGTTGGGGTTGTAGGCAAATCATCTGTAGAAACAAAAGAGCCTAGAATTGCAGTGCTGTGTCTGTTCTTTTCTCTAGTGAACTCATCCATAAATACATCGACTGTATAGCTTGGAGTAGTAGTTCTAAGTTGAAAATACATATTGCCCGGCAAAATGGTAGAAAAACCTGCCAGAATTCTTGATTCGTTTGAAAATTCATCTGCAACAGTAGAAAATCTTATCGAAATATGCTCACCAGAAGGAACATTAATTAATGTTGAACCTGTGGTTTTAATAACAGGTGTCCAACTATTACTTACATTTAACAATGGCATCTATTCTGACCTCTTACACTTTGATTGTTATAACGTTATTTATATGTCGTTAAGCCAGTTATTCACAACTATATTCTCTCCTTCGATATAAGATATAGCAGGTTTAAATGCTGCTCTGTAAACATCGAAGCTTCCGCCAGTTGCAGTAGTTCTTCCCATTGTAAACGCAGAGGTAGCAATGTTCGCGCCTCTTGTTAGATTGAAGTTGACCCTTTGACCATCAACTTCACAAAAACAGTCTACTGTAACATCTTGACCACCAGAAGGGGTGTTGATTATAAGATTTCTAATAAATCCATCGTTAACCGAAACCGCTGGCGTAAAGCTTCCACTGCTACCTTGTTGAACTTCAAATGAAATAGAACCACTCGCGTTTTGAACATAACCAAATCTTCTATTTCCACCAATTCCGTTGTGTCTCCCCCAAATTTGACCACCAGTTCCAGCAGCATGTCTTATTTTCATAGCTTTTACTATGCTAGAATATGCTGTAAATGATGCCACACATCTTAAAAATACGTTTGTCTCCATAAACGAAACATATCTTTTTCCGTTATTATCTACTCTTAAAGTCGGGACGGGGTGTGCAGGATCGCGAACCAAATCCCAAGCATTAGAACCTTGAGATTTCCAGCAATGAACAGGGCCATTAATTACAGCAGGAATAGTGCCTGCGTCATCCGAGAAAACATCAACATTTGCGTCATACCATATGTAATCAGCAGGCAGACGTTTAGGCATGGGCCATACAAAGCCCATGCCTTTCATTTGTAAAACTTGATTGTTACCATATTTTATTTGAACGGCATTAACTAAATCTAACTTTGGCATAATAAATCCTAATTTAAGCTATTCTTACTACTAATTCGAATGGACCCGGATTAGAAGCATCAAATGCGGCTTGAGTATTAACTGTGGTTATTATTATAGATTGCCCCGCTGGACCGGTGTTTCCAACTGGACCTTGCGGGCCAGTGTTACCTACCGGACCTTGAATACCTTGTGGTCCAGTATTTCCTTGCGGCCCTTGTGGACCTTGGATGCCCTGTGGGCCGGTGTTGCCAACTCGACCTTGAGGGCCTATCGGACCACGTTCGCCTACTGGTGAAAACGCAAGAATATCCCAATTAGTTGAAATATTTTCAAATGGTGAAGAATTTCCATCTGTTTGTGAAATCCAAACAAAAGATGCAACTGATCCGTTAAGAGGATCGCCATCACCATCTAGTATTTGGTAAACACCATCTCCTTCTGTATAAACAGAATTTGGATTCCACAATCCTCTCCAATTTAAACCGGTTCCTACATCACCTTTTGGACCAACTGGACCTTGTGAGCCTTGCGGACCTATCGGGCCTTGTGGACCCTCTGGGCCTGTTGGGCCTACTGGACCAATATCACCTTGTGGACCTTGTTCGCCCACTGGTGAAAATACAAGAATGTCCCAATCAATACCCATGTTTTCAAAAGGATTGCTATTGCCGGGTTCTTCTGGTAGCCAGATATAAGATATAACTGAACCATTCAACGGTGAACCAGAACTTATATTTATTGTTTGATATACAACATCGTTTTTATTATATATCTCACTAGATAGCCATTCACCCTTCCATTCAATTCCAACTTCACCTTGTGGGCCTACTGGACCTTGCGGGCCAATCGGGCCTTGTGGTCCCGCAACACCTTGCGGTCCAGTATTTCCTTGTGGACCCTGAACACCTTGTGGTCCTGTTGGACCTGTCGGGCCAACATCACCAACATCACCTTTTTCGCCTCTTTGGCCTTGGACACCTTGGATACCTTGTGGGCCTTGTGGTCCAGCAGGGCCAACCGGACCTGTATCGCCAATGTCACCCTTTTCGCCTCTTGGGCCTTGTGGTCCAGTTTCTCCAACTAAACCTTGTGGTCCGGTTTCACCTTGTGGTCCAGTAAGTCCAATTGGACCTTGAGGGCCGGTTTCGCCTTGTGGACCTTGGATACCTTGTGGACCTGTGTTACCGACCGGACCTTGAGGGCCAACCGGACCCTCTGGACCTTGGACGCCTTGTGGACCTGTGTTACCTGTCGGACCTACTGGACCTTGAATACCTTGTGGTCCAGTATTTCCAGTTAAACCTATTGGACCTTGGATACCTTGTGGACCTGTGTTACCAACTGGACCTTGAATACCCTGAATACCTTGTGGTCCGGTATTTCCGACCGGGCCTTGTGGACCTTGGATACCTTGTGGACCAGTGTTGCCAACCGGACCTTGCGGGCCAGCTATACCTTGTGGACCAGTGTTACCGACCGGACCTTGAGGACCAGTTGGGCCTTGTGGCCCCTGTGGACCTTGGATACCTTGGATACCATTTTCTCCCTGAATACCTTGCGGCCCTTGTGGGCCAACTGGACCTTGCGGACCTACTGGACCCGCTGGACCTTGTTCACCCACTGGTGAAAATACAAGAATATCCCAATTTACGGAAATATTTTCAGATGGTATGGAGTTTCCAGATGTATTTGCAGTCCAAACAAAAGATGCAACAGAACCATTTAGAGCATTATTGCTTGAGCTTAATATTTGATAAACAGCGTCATCTTTTTCATATACAGAATTAGAACTCCACAATCCTCTCCAATTTATACCTTTAGGACCAACTGGACCAATAGGGCCAACTAAACCACGCGGGCCAACTGGACCTTGCGGACCTTGAATGTTTCCAACGTTATTCCATGAATCATCATTAATTGAGTAAACCCACAAGTTTCCGTCAATTATGTATGAATCTCCATTTTCAGATGTTAATGGCAGATCATCTTCTGATTCGAGCGCACCAATAATATTTACGCCGGTTCCATCGTCACCTTTTTCGCCAATATCACCTTTTGGACCAACCGGACCTTGCGGACCTACTGGACCTTGAATACCTTGTGGACCTGTGTTACCTGTCGGGCCAACTGGACCTTGAATGCCTTGTGGTCCGGTGTTGCCTTGTGGCCCTTGTGGTCCTATCGGGCCACGCTCACCTGTTGGACCTTGCGGCCCTTCCGGTCCCTGAATACCTTGTGGGCCAGTATTTCCAACCGGTCCTTGAGGGCCAGTTTCACCTTGTGGTCCGGTGTTGCCTTGTGGCCCTTGTGGACCGGTATTACCAACTGGACCTTGCGGACCTTGAATACCCTGAATACCTTGTGGACCGGTGTTACCGGTTGGACCTGTAGCGCCTCTATTTGCCAAAATAGACCATGTAGAGGTAGTAGTTGGAACAACGTTAATTGCAGTATTTACTATTAAGATATAAGAAGTATTTGAAGAGTAAACAACATCATTTCTTGAATATGTTGCAGCAGCGTTATAGTTTCCTCTCCAAGTTATACCAACTGGACCGGTATTACCAACTGGACCTTGCGGACCTGTGTCACCGACCGGGCCTTGTGGTCCGGTTTCACCCTGAATACCTTGCGGTCCAGTATTTCCAGTTAAACCTTGAATACCCTGCGGGCCTTGAATACCTTGTGGGCCTGTGTTACCAATATCGCCTTTTGGACCAACCGGACCTTGCGGACCTACTGGACCTTGAATACCTTGCGGTCCAGTATTTCCAGTTAAACCTTGTGGGCCTTGTGGTCCGGTTTCGCCTCTCTCGCCTCTTTGACCTTGCGGACCTGTTGGACCTACCGGGCCTTGTGGACCTTGGATACCTTGTGGACCTTCATCACCCACATCACCTTTTGGTCCAACTGGACCAATTGGACCTTGAATACCTTGTGGGCCAGTATTTCCAGTTAAACCTTGGATACCTTGTGGGCCTTGTGGACCGGTATTGCCAACTGGACCCTGCGGACCAACTGGACCTTGTTCGCCTTGCGAACCTCTGTTTGCAAGAATTGACCATGTAGATGTAGTTGTTGGATTTATATTGACAGCATTGTTTGATATTAAAATATATGATGTATTTGAATAATAAACAACATCATTTCTAACATATGTAGCTGACGTGTTATAGCTTCCCCTCCAAGTTATACCTTGTGGGCCTACTATACCTTGAATACCTTGTGGCCCTTGTGGACCGGTATTACCAACTGGACCTTGCGGACCTGTGGCACCCTGCGGTCCAACTGGACCTTGCGGACCTATTGGACCAACTGGACCTTGAATGCCTTGTGGACCGGTGTTTCCAGTTAAACCTATTGGGCCTTGTGGTCCTATTGGACCTACCGGGCCACGCTCACCTGTTGGTCCTAATGGGCCTTGTGGTCCTATTGGACCCTCTGGGCCTATTGGACCTTGCGGACCAACATCACCAGTATCACCTTTAATTTTACCAATATTTTCCCAATTGCCTGAACCTTGGCTAAACCACAAATCTCCATTAATAATATAACAGTCGCCTCTAGGAGCGTTTACTGGCAATAATGTTGGATTGTCTACAGTTCCTCTAATGTTAACACCGGTTCCTCTTGGACCTTGCGGACCTGCTGGACCACGATCACCTTTCAGAGAACCACCATCAACAAATTCCAAACCATTATAATACCATAGATGCTCATCTATGATATACGCATCGCCTATCTCGGCAACTTCTGGCAAATTTATTACGCTTCCAAGATTACCTTTTATTAAGGTTCCTCTTGAAGTAATGTCGTTATTAAATTCTTTTATGAATATACGTGCGGTTTTATTTGCTGTTGCTACGGCTCTAAAGCGGACTGTAGTATTAGCTGGTATTGTTCCAATAAAACCCGGTCTAAGCAAAGCACCATTATTGTATGTTTCTGGTGCTTCAACCCCAAAACTCATTAAAACCGGTGCGCCTGTCTTTATGCTGACAAGCGACAAACCGGTTGTTACTATTGGTTCTGACCATGTGTTTCTAACTACCAAATCTGTCATAACAGCCCTCTTATAAAATAAACATAGTGTTATTTATAAGAGAAAACCGTTATGACAGATATGTTTTATTCAGTTAGTAGAGATAATTGTCCTTCATGCTCTTCAATTATCTTAAATATAATATCGTCTTCCGAATACACATGAATTTCTTCATCGTTTTCATTAAACTTTGCATACACAGTTCCTTTTACAACGTGAACCGTATCGCCAACTTTAACATTAGAATTTGTGTATTTAGATGCGATGCTTTTTACAACTAGTTTGTCGGAGTCTACTTTTAAAAAAGCATATCCTGTAGTTGGCTTATGTATCATTTTTCCTAGCCTTTTTCTTTTTCATTTTCATAATGTTTTCATGCTTTTTAAGAAGTTCTATTTCTTCTTTGACTTCTTTTCTTGCTTTCAGGGACTTTATATATCGCATCTCTTTTCGATGTTTTCTTGCCGCGTCAGAGCGCATCATTCTATCATCTTTATGTGAAACAACTGTTACTTCGATATTTTCATCAAACATATTAGTCTCCTTATATTATAAATCACTCGTTCAATAGGTCTTGTTTAATCCTTTCAACACCTATGTTTTTAGTAAAATCACCATATCTGTCCGAATTTATTACTATGCCGACATAATGATCTACCGCACGATCCAAGCTAACATCGTGCTTCTTTGCATACGCCCTTGCGGACGCTGCATACCCACGTATATCTCTGTGATATACCCCAACATCTGTCCCATATAGAACAAATATTGCAAAGAAATAAATAGCCGCCATTAGCAACATTAGGTATATGTTGATAAAGTAAGCCAACCCTATGACCAAAGCAGTCACAAGTGTCATTATGTAATTCATCTTTATAATTACTTTTTCATGTTCTATTTGAACTGTATCATTTATATCCTGAACAAAAGATACACATAGGAATCTGTTACAAGTTCTTTTTTCGCTGTTTATGTATTCTTTTTGCACTAAGATTACGGGCAGTATGCCCCACACAAATTCCCATTTCATTTTCATCTCCGCGAGATTATGCCGCCATTTTTTCGGCTGTTTCTTTTAACACCACTTCGGCACCGATTGATTTTGCTATCTCATTCGCCTTTTTTTCATCACTAAAAACTAATTCTTGAATTGATTCTTCGAAAGACCATCTGCCGTTAGGTATTAACACAACCTGTTTAAGAGTGGTTCCGTTCCTTATTAAATTATACATATTTGTGATCCTTTATTTAAAAGTTAATAGAGCAAAATCACTCTAAAGATAAGTCATTCTCGGTTGGCAATGTGCTTGGGTCATATGCCCAAGTGACCTCTCCTAGACTAGAATCATCTGTAATCATGCCATATTCTCGATGAATTGTCAAGCCCATTTTTTCGCAAACGCTTTTAAAATGTCTCTTTCCCCACAGTATATCGCCATCCTTTGTCAAAACGTTTGGAGATATATCAATTAATATATTTTCTAAAAGAAGGTTTATATTTGGTATATTTCTAACTTGTATCGGCAATTCATCTCTCCCAAGAAACCAACCCCCAAATTTTTCATCATACTCTGATCTTAGTCCGAAAAAATGAATATTGACGCCATCCATAGTTAGAGGAACGGTAAATGAACCGTCACCCCAACCCATAACTACTCCCAATTGATTGCACAATTCAATGAAAGGTGCTGGTATTATTATGACTATAGAACCATTGTTGTTAGTAGTTTGCATGGAATTAAACCTTAATATTAGTATTCAATTGATTTTCGACATTTTCAACAACAGTGATTGGAACAGAAGCAGTCCCTTTAGTTAGAACTAACGAAGAAACATCACCCTTGAAATAGCCAGCCATATGCGGACCAGCACTTCCAACATAAACTTTATCTGTTGTCATTCCGCCAGCAGTAAATGAAAGCGATCTTGTTGCTCTCTCTGTTCTATTAACTCTAAGATTCATAGTTCTAGTGGTCATATCAACAGAAGAAGTCAATATGTATTTATTTGGACTAGCATATGCTGCACTGGTTGAATCTGATCGGTTTGCAGTGTTTGATTTTGTGGTTCTAACGCTATACATGGAATCGTTATCACTAGGTGCCAACATGGCAAAGTGGTTTGTGGTATTACCAATGAATACCAAGTTGCCGGGTAAAGAGTTTCCGATTGTTTTAATTCCACTTGTCGATACAGTAAATCTAGTATCAGTTGAGAAATTGAAAGACTGTGTGGATACCATGAAGTCATTCACACCATCAAATCTGGCAAACCAAACACTCTCTTTATCTTTTTCTATAACTTCATACTCACTTATTACATATTGATATTTAGTAGAAGCAGAACCAACTTCAAGCTGAACATTAGTCATATAAAACTCTGCAAAGTGAGATGTATTTGGGTCGGCTCTAATTATCAACAAATCTACAGAAGTGTTGGCCGTTTTGGTAAATGTCAAATTAAATTTCTGCCAGTAATCTCTCATCTGAATATAAGAAGGTGCGGGGTCATCTACTGTTCTTCTTAATACCAGATTTGGTTGTGTTTCTTGATAAGCACTCTTACCCATAAAACTTAAAGTATAGGTAACTCCATCAGTAAGAGTAGCAGTGTTTAATCTCACTCCGCTATAACTTGTCATTCTGTTTATATTCTGGTTTCTTCTAAAAGACATGTAAAAAACGTCATATTCGTTGTCATACTTTATATTATTTTTATTAATATTAGGTCTATCGGAAGATGTTTCACTAATGATAGTGAAATGAGATAACACATCTTGACCCACCAACATGTTTCTTCTAGTAGAACCTACAGGCAACTTGACTGCTCTAGGCGCATAATTTTGGTCAGTCTGTGTTAAAGTCATGTTTCCATTTGAACTTTTCCAAGCTCTTATATGCTCTCCCGCCTGATAAATGTGAGTTGTAGCGGCAGTGTCAGAATACCAATAATGAGGATGGCCCCAAAAAACTGTGCTTTGAGTGTTTGCAACTGGCGCTAGTAGAGTATTTACATTTTGAACAATCATGTATTTGTAATCAGTTGATCCGCCTCTTTTCTTGTAATAAGAAAATAGCTTATCTGCCTCGGCCTTGCTTACAATTTTATTTACAAATCCCCAACCAACTACACCACCAGTTTCAGTCACTACATCTTTAGGGCCATTTGTAAAACTGTCTGAACCCATGTTAAAGGTTGCAGTTTTAATTTCATAAGGCAAAATGAAAGACTTTTCCACGCCTGCTATAAAGAGGGTGCCAGACTGTCCAATTAGATTTGATGTGTCTGTAGTTAAAGTGTCGTCTATAGAATCAAATTTTATATATTCGTAAACAGGCATTTTAGAATCGTTTACATATATGTTATTTCTAACATCTTGATATCTTGTGGCTTCTCTTCCCATTTCGATTTGTGGGGATGAAACATCCAATCTAGAAGCACCATCTATCACTACCATATCGCTAATGGCCCCAAATTGGATCATGGGAATTTCTATGTCATATAGGCAAAGGAAAGTTATGGAAACTCTAGCCCATTCTTCATCAACATAAAATATCGTAGTAGACGCATTGCTTATGCCATATTCATATATGTAATTTACTGCCATAGTATCTAAATTTACGTTAACAATAATATCAACTTGCTCAGAACCCATTCTCATTGAGAAATATTCTTTGAATTTTCCAAATGAATTTTTTCTGTTTACATATATGGAAAAAGTAACGTATTTATTTTTTGCTGGAATAGTATGGAAACCCAAGTTTTGTGCTAGAACTACAAAGTCTGACGGATCATCATCCACTTCTTTAGACAATATAAAAATCGGATTCCCATTCAAAGTAGAATCAGATGATTGATAAATTGTTGTTCTAGGATCGCCCCATCCAGAATTTATAAACCAAGGAAAAGCGTTTAACTTGTTTGAGTAAGGAATAATATTTCTAACACCAGTTATAGGTCTTGAACCCATAACTGGCATTCGGGATAAAGTAGATTGATATGCATTTCTAGGATTTGTTAGAGAAATCTTACCTGTATGGCTATCCAGTATAGCACCAACAGGCTCACCATACTCACTTTTTATTGAAAAATTTGATTGAGCATATGTGTTATTCTTATCTACAGTGTAAAGAAACCCACGTTGTGCTGGATAGAAAATATCTTCTGGTGAAAATGAACCAAGGGTGTCTATCCCTTCCAAAAGATCAGCACTAAAATTATTCTCTACTTTTGGCATATTAATTCCTTAAACTACTTGACCGTCTTCTGACGAAACCTCGAATGAACAAGATGTAATAAATTTGTGACCTGCATACATCTCTCTAAAAATAGTCTTGGCATTTTCAACTTGTGCTGCTGATAGGCCATTGAACGTTAAAACTCTTTTATTTGGCGGCGCAAAAGCATTCCAAAACTCGTGTCTGTAATTGATCTTCATTAAAAATGAGTTGAGTTTTTCGTCATACTCATCATTAATACTTGGAACAGTAACCTTCAATTGGTATTTATCATACATTTTTGTATTCCCTTATGAAAAAAGCCCACTGATAATTAATCAGTGGGCTTTGTGAAAAATTGGTGGAGTATGTCGGTTTCGAACCGACTACCTCCTGCTTGCAAAGCAGGCGCTCTACCCATTGAGCTAATACCCCAATTAAAATATGGACCACTTAGAGGGAGTCGAACCCCCAACTCGACGTTCGTAGCATCGTGTTATCTCCGGTTTCACTATAAGTGGATATGTATTATTTATGCAAATTCTCTTTGATAAATCTCATATCTTTTCTTTTTACCAAGAATTCTATGATAATTTCTAGTTGCATATACTAAATGGTTGTATGAAAAAGACCCGTAATATGCACTCTCTCTTCTTGACAATACATAGTTTCTGGCGTTTTCAAATTCGTTTTTTGCTAGTTCAACGTCTAGCTCTGATACAGGCTTGGGCGGAAAATATTTCCAGATAAAGTTTCTTAACATAAGTGTCTCCTTTTCTTTTACACGTGTGCATTATAACACACTACAAAAGAAATGAGTAGACCCTTTATCGGTAAAGCCGATATGCACTCAGTGCAACTTACTTTAGAACCTTACCATTTCTGATAGAAAATTCTGTTACAGATTTCCATGTAAAGTGACAGTCATGATAAACCTTAACATCAACGTTTTGCAATTCTTCAATATTTGCGTTTATTGACCAAGGTCCAGCAAAATGAATTCCAGCATATCGTGTGGTTTCTCTTCCTCTATAGACACTTCTGATTTTAGGTTTCTGGATGGTATCTAGATTTTCCTCTACCATGTAGAATTCTATATCATAAAATGAACAAGAGCTTCTTTTTTTATCAAAGGACAAAAACATATCTGTCTCATAATCTTCATTGTCAGATTCCTTTAGCACATACTCAAAGTTTGTGACTATAGGAAACAATTTAGTTTCTATTTTGCCGGGAAGCTCACTAATCAATAGTAGAAACATCCATATAACAAATATTAATTTTAGATTTTGCGACATTAGTTTCTCCTAAACGCATAAAGTTCCATTATATTTATAATTACTTGCGTTTAGGAGATTAATTTTTCGTTACTTATTCAATAGATAGACAAATTTATTTACCTATCTTTTTGTATAGGTTTTATCGAACCGATGTTGCTCTAGTTGCTGAAACTAGTGTCCATAGCATAGCTAGAACAGAACCGGCACCACCAATGATTAGCATGATTGTGCTGTTGTCAGCATAACCAAAAGCTAGAAGAATGGTTGAAAGAGCAGCTAGTGCCATTTTAATCCATTCATTTTGAGCTTCGCTCATGGTGTTGGTTGTGTATGCATCATATAGTTTCCAGAATGCTACGCCAAATGACATAGCGGCACCGATAACAAGTTGTGCTGTAGCAGCAGTTAGCCAACCTAGAGTTACTAGGAAACCAGCTATAGCGGTAAGCAAAACCTTAGCAAATGGTGCATACGGTCTTAAAGCTTCTTTCATTTATATATCCTCATTTAATATCTGTTTAATGTTCTACCTTTAAAATATCCATCTGGTATCTCATCACATTCTTTAATTTTAATGTTATCTACACCATTGGTATACCAAGAAGAACCATATTGTGAATTTTTAGTTCCCTTATAAGAAGGGTGTTTTAGATTTTCTTTTTTAGCTTCATTAAGAGAAGCATTTTCTTTTCTTCTATCGACATAATCAGACCACTTTTTTGATCTTAGCAATCCTAATTTTTTACTTTCAGGTGTAGCCTTTTTGATGTTTTCAACAGATGCCTTTATCATCATCTCAGATGTTTTTCTTTCTGCGATATTTTCTTCCATAGATATAAATCTACAATTACCATAGATATAATCTCCGGTATCATTATATCTAGCTAAATGATATCCATCGTTAGACCAATGCGAAGATTTAATCCCCGCATCTTCCAAAAGTTTTATAATATCATCAAAAGAAAGTTCAAATCTTATATTTTCTTTTGATGCATTTACTTTTTTGTTTTTAAACTTTTGTTTTAGTTTTCTATCGTCATCTATCATGCCAATTTCCGAATAATGGCGGATGGTGTGAGATTCGAACTCACGGGACGCTTTTACACGTCCATAGATTAGCAATCTACTGCAATAACCGCTCTGCCAACCATCCAATTCTTTAATACTTATATGCTTTCATAATAACAGGTTCTTCATAGCTAAAGTTGATAAATTTAACAATGTTATCTCTTTCATCATCTTCAATCTTAACCTCGGCAGCAACCAAATGTCTAATGACAAGATCATAGTCAATATGACCTCCCACACTAAAAGCATTAATTACTACATTTTCAAGCATGTCTTCAAACTTTATTTTCGAATTGACTACACAACATTTACCTACACCCTTTAAAGTATACAAAATAATAGTATTACCTCTATCAATATACATGTAAATGTCTCCTATCAATTCATTCTTGCAATGTAACACAATTCTTTTACTATGTCAAGCAAAAATTAGTGTATAAACCTCAGAATCTTCAACTTCTGCATCAGCGGCTAGGGCTTTTAGTTCTGACCCGGTTCTGGTAAAATGGAAAGTAAAATACTTACCTGCGATACCTTTGACGGCCAAATCCATTTCTTCTGTTCTGTCTTCAACATCGTCACCATTTTCAAAAATGGCAAATCCTATTAGTGCCTCATCTCTACCTGCTAGATTATTGGCAAGTTGCACAACCCATTCTTCGGTATTTTTTAATTTGCCTACTAACATTTTATTCCTTTTTACTTTCAATATGTTCTATTCTATCTTCCAAAATATAAAGATATTTAATCATAACCAACTCTTGCTCTCGCAACAAATCTCTACTAATTTCATCCAGATTAGCGAACGTTTCAGTATCAAAAAAGTCTTTCAGCTTTTCTATTTTGTCTTTAAGATCGTTTTTCTCGGCTATAAGCCTTGTCATAAAATTTGGCATTTTTAAACCTTATATGATATGTAAATTTCAGCTACTATTTCTTCATTTGCATCTGGGTCATAATCACTTCTAGTAGAAACAGTGTATCCAAGAATTTCGAAAAATTTCTTTATGATACTTATTCTTTTTTCTTCTACCATACCATAACTAAGCTTATCAAAGTCAGATACTTCTGATTTCTCTTCTAGAGAAATAGACTCTTCGAGTGAAAATGCCCAAGGCATCCTATAAAAAGTTGGTATAATTGTCTCAACCCTTTCATACAAAAAGTCTATCATTTTTTTGGTTTCTTCGTCGGCGCGATTGTAAATGACCATCGCACTTTCTTTTCTCATCTCATCCGCTGTCTTAAACATATGTAATCCTTATTCAATCACTTTTTGTTCTTCTCGGTCCCAAACACAGTAGTCTTTATAAAATCTGCCTCCATAGATCATAAAACCTTCATTGGACTTATAAAGCACTTCTCTAGAACCTTCCAACCAATCGTTAATCTTAAAATTAAAATCGTAAACATCTGCTTTAAAATCTATAACATTGTTTCCATCTTCATCTAAACTTTTTGCGACAGGAGTTTTAACAATGCTCATGCACATCATGCCCATATCGGTTTCATAGAATTTATCGCCAACACGCATTTCAGAAAGGTCTTTGAAGCTCATGCTCTCATCAACCATAACCAAATATCTACCCATAATATAAACCTTTTTATTGGAGTCCTGTAAGGGAGTCGAACCCCTCTATCGTGAGTTGCAGTCACGCGCCTAACCGCTCGGCCAACAGGACATTATTTCGTCAATAGAGATACTATCTTCATTTCTCTGTTTATAATGGAATATATAATTCCGCTTTCTTGCATCTTTCTCCAAAACTTATCAACAGATACTTCATCAAGATATACAAAATCAAATGTATTCCGACGACCTCTGAACCTATCAAAATTGGCCTCTATAGAATAAGCTCTTCCGTCGAAATTATAATGCGCCATCTTTTCATTGGCAACGAATACTGTGGCGTTTCTTTCTTCCATGAAAGTTCTAATATATTCTGTCTTACCACAAAATCTTGGTAAGGAAATTTCTAAAGTATTAAATTCTTTTATATGGCTCAAGACCTCAAAATTATTTTTATGTTGATTTAGTGCTTCTTTTGAATGATTAAGAAATGCTCTCTCCATATAGAAGATTTCATTTGTCATTTTTACCATTGCAGCCCTACATTAACATCATCTGAATGTTTAAAACCTGCACGAATAGTATCTTTGTAATATAGATTATTGTAGATAAAGGGAAACACAATCCAAGATAGACCGCCAGTTAACGATGCCAAAATGAATTGAATTAGCGCCCATTTATAATCACCACGAATAAGTGCAGGGAAGCACCCAAAAAACAGTGTAGTCCAAGAAAATCCAATTGGCACATCTCGCCTCTCATCCGTTCTGGGATGCGTCATATACTCAATTTTGTGTGCCATAACATTTCTCCATAATCTAATAACAACTACACTCTATCACATTGTAGTTGACATGTCAAGATAATAATCTATCTCAACATCTCTTGGCATTATATACATTTTAATATTTTCATAAACATAATAGTAATTCCAAAACACTATGGTCTTGTCATACATTTTGGTTGGTAGATATGCAAATTTTCTTTTTACATTTCGACAAAATTCTTCTCTTCTGAATATTTTATCTTTATTCTTCTTGCAGTTTTTGCTCGACATTTGTATAATTCCTGATCCATTTAGAATACTTCTTGTGCATAACTTGCTCCAAGACTTCCATATTTATATCAGGATCGTGCATTGCTATGATATCTAACATGCACAAAATAACGTCAACTGCTTCACCTACAACACCATCGTCGCCTTCACCAAAACCTTCTTCAAGGTTGAAGATTTCTTCGTCCAGTTCATCCATTTCAAAATTAGCATGTTGGAAAATGTCTTTAATTTTACGTTTGTTCTCAACTTGCCGACACAGGGCAATCCAATCAGTGTTCATAATATACCTCTAAAATTAATGGCAGGGGCGGCAGGAATCAAACCCGCGCTAAATGGTTTGGAATCACTTGTGCTATCATTACACCACACCCCCAAATTTTTACTGTAAACTGCGTATTGCCTTAGCTACATCTGCCGGTGTAACTCTTATGACATACGCATCATGGTTTTCACCATATAATGCGCTGTATGCTTCACCGCAACATTCACATGTCATTTCATGTTCGCTACCAATTTTTTCATTTTCAAAAACTTTTTTATAGCCATGAATTTTAGTATGAGTCTTACCCACAACATATTTATACTTAACACCGTCTACTGTAATATTTCTATATCCCACAACAATCTCCTATATCTAGGGTTAACGGCCAAAATGGCCTAAAATTATACCTTGGCAGGATTCGAACCTGCGCTAGACCCACCCTTTCGGGACTCGATACCAACTTCTCATTACGGCAACAAGGTATAATGCCTTATAACACTCGAATCTATGTGTGTCAAGTGTAAAATAATGGTAGAGGATACAGGAATCGAACCTGTTCTTCGAAGGGTGTAAACCTCCTGCCTTCCCATCTGGCTCATCCTCCAAACTTAACTTTCGTAAGCACTTATGCGTCTTATGACGCCATCTCTGATTCTTACTCTGGTTATAGTTTCGTAATAAATATGGCATTTATGTCTCAAAACAATTGACATGTTTGCCAAATCTTCTTTAGATGCTCTGACATACCACGGCCCAACCCCGTCATATCTTCCAGCAAATCTAACTTGCTCATAGCCCATGAATCTTGCGTCCATCAAGGCAAACTGAGAATATTCTTCTTCGTTTACATCATAGAGATAAAATCTTGTGGTTCTCAGCGCACAGCTATCTCTTTCCTTATTAAAGTTAAGGAATATATTAGTTGTATTTGGATCGCCGTCACCATCTTCTTCCAATGTAACTGATATATCGGTTAAAACCGGAAAGTATTGACCTTCTAATCTACCCGGAACTTGGGCAAATGCGAATAATAAAACCCATAAAATCAATATATACCTGAAATCCATTTTATTAGCCTCTTATTATGTTGTCTCTATATTTATCTTCATAAGATATACAAAAGTTAATAAGAAGCCGATATCCGCTCATAATAAATCCAAGAAACGATCTACATCCACCGTTTTGTCTTTATAATTAAACCAATCTGGTTTTTCTCTTTTGGTCCATCGCATTTTAAACCGGTCTTGCTTTGTCTGATAAAATCTTCTATAAGTCTCAACCATGTCGTCTGCAACAATCTCATCTGGTTCAAGATGCATACCTAGCTTAAATGGCGTCAATCCAATGTCTGGAATATTAGCTGGCCTGTTTTTAAGTGCATCTCTCAGCTTTGTGTCAGTAAGATGTTTTTTACCATAACGATACGTATATTCATCACAAAGAGCAACGAAATGATTGTAGTGCCAATCATAGTTGTCGCCACTTTCCATCGTCCATTTTGCAGAAGGATGGTTGGCATGTGTCGCACGATATAGGACAGGATGCAAGGGATGAAACTCATCAATATTATCTACTATTCTATGCGTCACAGAAAGAAGCTGCCCGCTCTCTACAACCATTTTCGTTATATGCTTATCACATTGAAATTGTGCAGCTTTTACAGGATCGTTGTCTAAGAAAAATAAGTTAATTTTATCCTCCATGAATATCTTTCGATGTATAAATAATATTGATTAATCATACATGAGGTTGACATGAGCAATATACATTCAGAACGTTACAAAAAATTAATAAATTATTATAAAAATACTATAGTTGAAGGATATGTTGAAAAGCATCATATAATGCCTAAATGCTTAGGCGGTTCTAATGACATATCGAACTTGGTGGCATTGCCGCCACGCGCACACTATATAGCACATTATTTACTATGGAAAATGTATCCTGAAAATAAGAAGATAGCACAAGCGTTTGGTATGATGGCAGTAAACAATCCGTATCAACATAGAGTTATAAATTCTAGATTTTATGAATTGGGTAAAATTGCCAGATCAAAAGCACTTAAAGGTGAAAAGTTCAGCGAGGAAAGAAAGCAAAAGATGCGTGTTCCTAAAAAATCTACCGATGCATACAAAAAAATGAAAAATGGTGCAGGAAATAAAGGCAAAAAATATAGACCACGAGAAAAAGAACATATAGATAATCTTAGATCAGCAGCGTCATGGTATTACGAAAAAAGAAAGAATGATACTAAAGAAAAAATGAAGATATATAGAGAAGAATTTATAAACTCTGGGATGACTAGGAAAGAATTTGCTGAATTAAAAGATGTAAACTACGTAACTATGAAAAGATATCTGAAAGGTTTGTAGTTTGGTAGCCCCTAGTGGAATCGAACCACTTCTTGCCGCCATGCCAAGGCGGTGCCGTCCCATCTGGCTCAGGGGCCATCATACCAAGGCATCACTCTTGGATGACGACAATAGGGAATTCGTATTTGCACATAAAGTTTAAACCGGCCTCACTAGATGCATGGACCTTCAATATGTGATTTATCAAATGCGACCTATTGTCTCTATTCTTTATACGGCAAAATATCCTGAATATAATCATCATAGAAATAATGAGGTTCATCTTTCCACGATGCCAAGGTAACTTCTGCTATCTTTTCCTTTATATCAGAGATTTGTTCCTCTGTCAAGTCGGAAACGCTGTATCCGGCACGGTTCATAACCATGTATAAAAAGCTATCGGGAATTTCAATTTCAACTTTCATACTATGACACTTTTAAAGAAAAATCTGGCTCTTCACCTTTAGGTGTATTTCTCAAAACTTGAGAACGGTGTTGAAATTCTAGATGTGCATGATTTCCAGCCAATATCATTGGCTCCACACGATTGCAATCCTCATGCGCCAGACCACGCATTACTCGGCAAAATTCATTGCGCGATACGCTATTTCTAACATTTCGCAAGGTTTCCAATGCTTCCCTTGCAGCTACAATATAATCAATATCGTCAGACATATCATACTCGTCATTCCAATCAATGTTCATAATAAAATCCTTTGACAAATCAAAATAAAAATTATATTTGGTCCCTGCGGGTTGAATCGAACAACCCCTACGTGGTCCACAGCCACGTGTGCTAACCGCTATCACTACACAGGGAAAACTTTATTCTTTTACAAAATGATAATGCATTCTTGAATAATCTCTGATAGAAACGTGCCAAAACTCATAGGAAAGATCATCGTCAAGTTTAGTATTGCCCCAAACACTCAATCCATTTTCATTCAATTCATAAAAATTTGACTTATACTTAACATGCTCTCCAATCGGGAATTTAAATTTTCTATAGTGTTCGTTTCCGCTAATCATATAATATACAGTCATACAAAAATATTCAATTTTTTCTTCCGGTTCAATTTCTATAATATTTGCGTAATCATCAAATTCAACTGCACTCATGATTTAATATCCCCACTACCTAGTCTTCATCCTCAATTCCAAGCTCATCTTTCAAATCTTCAATGCTTGCATCTGTAAGAGGAACCCAACCAATAATCTTACCGGTTTCATTATCAATATCCAATTCGATATAGTCATCTCCACCAATAGATTTTATTGAAGGCATATAACCATGATGGTCTATAACAGGAACGCCATCTTTTGTGACATTGAACCATGCCATGTCAGAACATTTTCCACCGACTGTAATTTTCATTATATATACCTCGTCAAATTATAAATGCTTTCTGAGTGTTTTGATATTTTCAGCAACCCATTTCTTAGCTTCTCTAGAACGCTTTTTCATTTCACTTTCGATTTGCTCGACTGTAAGGTGATCGAATAGACCTTTATATCCTCTTTGCAACATCTCTGCTTCCATACGGCGATATGATCTTTCATCTTCTCCATACAATTCTACAGCGGCAGCAACTTCAACTTCATGGCCCATATATTCCATCTCTCGACGTTTATTTTTGCTAGATAAAACTTTCACAAGATTTACCGGATTTGTTTTATGACGGGATTCCCAAATCTCTTGGGCAGCAATTGCCGCAGGAAACTCAAGCTCTTTATTGAGAACAACTAGAAACGGCCAATTTGTAGCATTTTTACCAGTCAATCTTTTCGTAATTACTATTGGAAACATGTTAAATTCCTTTCATGAATAATTTATCTTGTAATTCGTAGGCTTCTTCGCATCCACAAACAGAACCATCTGCTAACACTCCGGTTCCACCATTACAACAATTATTTCCGCATATGGCGCATCTTATATGTGCGCCACACAATTCACAAAGCTCAACTGTCGGCCTAGTTTCCATATCTTCTATCAATGATTTTAGAAGATCATCGTCCATAATTCCGTTATGCTTTCCAAGTAAAGATTTACCTTTGACAGCTTTTAATCCTTTAATTCCTTTATGACTCATTTAAGTCTCAGTGATTTACAATAGAAAATGCCGTCTACTATTCGGTCATAGTAAATCCAGCGATCATCTTCACTAGTTTTAATTAACTCGACTTTCATTTTGAAACCTTTCTATTTAATGGCGGATGGTGTGGGATTCGAACCCACGGGGCGCTTTGACACGCCCACGGCATTTCCAGTGCCGCGCCTTAGACCACTCGGCCAACCATCCGTATTTCATTTAAAGAGTGCTATTGCACCTTTAATCAATTTTAACGTTGCTTTTGGCGTTTCTTTAGCAACATAAATTGAGTGAAAAAATAGTTTTCTTCTATTGAAGAACTTTTTACCACTATCACTCAATCCTATACCAGCAGGCTTAGAAATAATATGACCTTTATTCATACCATAATCTAAAAAAGTGTTAAATAAATAATGGCTATTTGATTTCACTTCTTTACCGTTTATAATTTCATCTGCCAATGGATTTTTGAAATTGTATGAAAGACACAAACAATTCCTGTGATGTTTATATATGCATTGTAATATCTTCATGTAATCATAAAATTTATAAAAATCTTGTTTACTAGACATTTTTTCTCCCTAAATCACTCTCTCCTAGCTGTTAGGACTATAAATAATCCTAGTAGATAGGAGACTCATCATGAAATACATAGTATACCAGATAACAAACAATGTCAACCACAAAATATATATCGGAGTTCACAAAACTCACAATGAGCATGACACTTACTATGGTAGTGGAAATGCAATCAAAAAAGCAATCACAAAATATGGAAAGCACAATTTCACTAAGGATATTTTATTCACTTTTGATAATCCTAAAGAGGCTTTCGAAAAAGAAGCTGAATTGGTGACTAAAGAATTTGTCAAGTCAAATAAAAACTATAATCTAAAAATAGGTGGGTGGCATCCAAACGACATTGAAAATTCATACAAAATGATATCCGAAACCAAATCAGGAGTTGCTACGACCAAACATACTGAGGATAGCAAAGAAAAGATACGAAAATATAGAAAATCTGTTGTCACCATAAATGATGGTAATGTTGAAAAACGCCATCCTAAAGATTTAGATATACCTAAAGGTTGGAAATTAGGTAGACTTGATAAAAATAAACAACAAAGAACCCCAAGAACTTATCTTTACATTTCAGAAGAAGGTGAAACACAAAGAATAACCAACTTAAAGAAATGGTGTGACGAAAATAATCTTAATTATTATAATATAAATGACTGCATTGACAAAGGTATTATTAGACCATCTACTAATAAACAGTCACCTACCAGAATTTTCATGATAGGCAAAGAAATTAAACGTATTGATTAAACAGGAACAACTTTTTGCTTTAACGGCGTTCTAACTTCTAAACTAACCCCCATCAATTTTATTTTTGGTTGGGGGTGTAGGATTTGCACCTACGTTTCCGGCTCCGAATGCATAGCTGATTGTTTGCTGAAATGTTCCTTAGAAGCCATACTAATCGGTCAGCGATTTAATATGACCTCTGAGAAACACTATAGTAGTGCCAATGCCCGAAGGCATTGGCTAGTTATGTCTCTAACGCCTTACCGTGATATACAGACCATTTCTGGTGCGCCATACGTATCATACAACACGCTTGCAAGCTTGTCAATAGACAACCGAGACTGTCTTGCATTATATTTACAAGCTATGGTATTATTCATACCACAGCCTGTTCCTTATGTCAAGCTTCAATCCATTCTTGAAGCCCTTCTTTGGTAAGATTTCCATGTTGGGAACCACCATACTTCTGAATCATCTTCAAAACGCGAGGAAGAATATAGTAATAAAACTCATGTTCTCTCTCTGGTTTTCTTTTAGATTCAACTTTCTTGTAAGACTTACCTTCGATGAAGGCTCTTGCAATATAGGTTGCTCTGTTTTCATTTCTAACATCTTCTCTTCTATGAGATTTGAGATTCATGAAACTATTGTGTTTTTGGGCATACTCCGTATGGCCTTGATCCATTCCATTATCTTTTAGCCAATCTAGTTGTCTACGAAGCTTGTTCTCTTCAAAACGAATGATACGAGCTTCTTCTGAAAGATGTTTATTTTTGATTTTTAGTTCTAATGATTTCATTGTTATAATCCTTTTATAATGTTACAGTTAAGCTTGTTAAAAGTAACAAAGGACTACGGTGGTTTTAAGATATCAATCTACATGTTAATTCTCCATTTTAAGATGCCAGTTTCAACGGGATTTCTGGTTTCCCTTCCCTTTCGGGATTATGGAGCCTCGTGCGGGAATTGAACCCGCTTACATCCAGATTAGGGGCCGGGTGCATTACCATAATGCTAACGAAGCAATTAGTTCAGGAATATATTTGTGCCCACCATCGGGCGATTCGCAAAATGCTGCAAATATAGGAGTCGAACCTATAAGTTTTGTTTGCTGTAATATTCCTTTATAACAACACATCAGCGCGAACGAGGTTTGTGCTTGGCCGAAAGGAAGCCGATGTGTTGATATAAAGAAACAAGTTCTTTAATTTATTCAGTAATACGCGCTTTAGACATTTGCGTTTACCATTCCGCCATTTCAGGATTTCTCCTAAAAGTGGGATTCGAACCCACAATCCGATGTTTTTGCTGTATATTGCTGTAGTATTCCTTTATAATAACATACCAGTTCTTATGTATAATGGGATTTCTCCCTTGATCTAATATATTTTTTCAGGTATGTTATTATAAAGAAACAAGTTCTTTAATTTATTCAGGATTGATTTGCATACATGTTACCATTACACCACAAGTAGTTTTACCTACCAGCAGGGATTCGAACCCTGATCTTCCTTGTCGAAAAAGATTTGCTAAAAATTGCTGAAACAATCCTTGTAAGATAACCATGCCACAGAAAGGATAAAAGACTTGGTTATCTCAGAAAAATTGTTATGGTGCCGGTAGGGTGGATTTGAACCCCCGACCTATCGCTTACAAGGCGATTGCTCTACCACTGAGCTATACCGGCATTATTTTATATTCAGGGTTACATGCTTGATTCTGAGTTAGAGAATTTTTGCTTGTTTGCTGGAATAACCCTTATAAGGTAAGACGATAGGTTCAATATGAGGAACCAAATATCTCACGCACTCCCGCAGGATTACTATCTTGACATTATCATCTTACCTTAAAAAAGTTATTGGTAGTCCGAGTAGGGATCGAACCTACAACCGTTCCGTTATGAGCGGAAAGCTCTAACCAATTGAGCTATCGGACCATTCTTTCTTTCTATCCGTCTATCTTAACACAGCCTTGCAGCAGTGTCAAGAAGTTTTTTACAATGCCTAACCCTTATAGGTGATTCTCTAGCGACTGTCAAGAAAGATTTTGGCGGTTCAGGCAGGACTTGAACCTGCACCCTTTTCGGACACCGGGCTTTTTACCCGGCGATGGCTACCATTTCATCACCGAACCGTTATTATCATAAATAGTATTATTAACTTATAACAGGAAATAACAGATGAAACTTTATACATACAAAATATCAGTAGAACGTGTTGTCGATGGTGACACTATCGTTGCCATGATTGATCTAGGATTTCACACTTTTATTAAAGAACATGTGAGATTGTATGATGTTGACACACCAGAAGTATTCGGCAGATATGCAGAACCAAGAGGAAAACTTGCTACTGAATTCACCGACACATGGCTTCGCGGGGATGACCCGGACGCACCATTTTTAAAAGGTCTTATCATGGACTCTAGAAAATATGATGCCCGTGAGAAATACGGTCGTAGTCTTGGAGAAATTTTCCGTCCAAACGATCCTATCAGTCTAAATCAAGCTCTTAAAAATGCAGGACACGAAAAATAATATTTAACAAATAATATTATTTACTTCCATGCCGTATTCTTTAAAATCTTCGAACGTTGTAGCTTCACTTTGGATGTTCATTATAAACATTTTCTCGCCAATAGTTCTACCGTGATTGTCTTTCATTACAATATATATGGTAGGACAATGGCTGTCATCTAATGAATTATTCAAGGCTAAATCTGTAGCCCATGTTTCTAAATCAAAAACTAGCTTGTCGGCTTTAATATTCATATTCATATTCAACCCTCTTTTACCTCTTCCAGCATATCATCTGGGAAATATTCATCCTGTCTTACATCATCTTTATCAAACCACGTGCATCGCATTGTCGTTCCATATGACGCTGTTATGCCTTCTGCACCAGTTCTAGGATATACCATCATTACAGGACCACCAGATTTTAAACGGGCTTTAATCGGTTCTTTAATATCTTTGATACGCATTTCAACACTCTTAGACTCTAATTTTTTAGGTTGTAACATAGATTTCATTTCACTTCCAATAAATTCCAAAGCATGTTCTATAGTTGGCCTTTCACCGTCAGGAAATTGAAAGTAAAAGCTATAGTCGTTTATTTTTAAAAATGCGTCAGAATCAAGATAGTCTACATCAACTATTTCATAGTAAAGTATCGTATTGCTCATTTGATTTCCTTCACTGTTAAATCAGGCTTTTCATTTCAGTCATCATGTTTTTGTCTACACCAAATCTCATGGTTTGTTATCTAAAAGATATTTTTTACCAGCTTCACTTACAATAATCTCTTTTTCAGAGTTTATCTCCATGAGTCCGCGTTCTACTAAACCTGCAATTCTTGGACCTCGGATATCACCATTATTTTTCAAAGTGAAACCTTTTGGTCCAAATAATTCTTCGTATCTCAGAACTCCACTCAAAAACCAATATTCTTTAAGTTCTTTCTTACTCAGCATCAGTCTCGCCTAATTCTTTTTTCAATTTCTCAAGCTGCTTTAGCTTCTTTTCTCTAGCCTTTGCCTCACGGGCTTCTTTTGCTTTTCTGGCTGCATTTTCACGCTCTTGTTTGGCTTTTTCTTCTTTTTCTAGATACTTCTCATAGTCGTCAAATATTTCTTTTACTTCTTCATCTTCGACTTCTCTGATTATTACTATCTGAGTTTCACCATATTTTTTCTTTTCATTGTAAATTCTAACCGCAGTTTGAAGTCTATTTAACTCTTCCCAATTCAATTCCATAGTTTTAAAATCAGATAGCAAGGCTACGAAAACACTGGAATAGTCGTCGTAGTAATCTCCGTTAAATTTTTGAGATAGAGATACTAATTTTATCTTAAATTTTTCCATAATTAATCTCCCACTGTATTTCAGATAAGAACTATCTGTTATACCACATCATCCCTTTCCATCATAATCCACAAGAAAAGGTTTTAATCTTTCAGCCAACTCTCGCAGAGGAATTTCTACCTTGGAAATGTCAGCATAAATCTGCCCTTCTTCTTGAACAGACAAACAAATTTGAAGTGCAGGCTCTTTGGACCATTCAGAAATTACAAAGTTATAGTTCAGGTCTTGCCAACTCATATTTCTACCTTTCTTATCACAACACCCTCTCAAATTGAGATGTTCCCATTCTAATATAGTATTCACCATTAATCTCAGAAATATAATAAAGAGCGTCATATTGTGGCTTTATAATCAGATCATCATCTAATTTCTTTCTGTAACAAAGAAACACTTCTCTATCCATTTTCTTTTTTTCTTTATCCAAGAAGAAAGAAAGTCCAGTAGGACTAGTAGCAAAAAACTTAAATTTTTCAATTACAGGGTGATCCATCACCAATTTTTCCTCTCCACTATTGATATATTCAGAATTTTTCTCTATCATATATCTCCAAGAATCATATGTATTGATATGTGTTCTAATATCTTGTATCGCTTCAAGACTAATATCAAAATTTTGATGAAACACTAGAAATCTCCTTAAATATTGGCGGATACAGAGGGAGTCGAACCCCCACGAGTCGTTAGCTCCTAACGCATTTCAAGTGCGCGGCCACCGCCAGTTGGCTTGTGTATCCGTAAAATCTTCGACTGATACCACGCTTCTATCTTGACTGCCCGCCGCAGGCATCTCCCCATCCGAGGTCCGGTGCGTTTTTCTGTGTAAATAACCACACTTCAATCGTCGGGGCGCAACCCACTGACTAGCGGCTTATCATTTCCGCGCGTTCTTATCTTATAGCACTGATTCGTGCCTGTGTCAATAAGTAAATAATGGAGCGGGTAGTGAGAAATCGAACCCACTTCTTATGATTGGCAATCATATGTAATACCTATATACGATACCCGCAAAAAATTATTCATTATAGCTAAATTTTCTAGCTGCTTTAGAAATGTTAGTATGATGGACATTGAACATTTCTCCTAATTCTCTTGAAGAATATTTTCCACCATTTTTCTTTGCATTTTTAATTATAAACTCAACTTGTTCTTCTGTTAGCTTAGAACCAGAATTTTTTATTCGTTTTTTAGCTTTATTTAACCCCATCTTAAAAGCGTGTTGAACATTTTCTTTCCCTGTAACCCATTCTAGATTAGAAACAATATTATTATTCTTATTCCCATCTTTATGATTTACCTCTGGTAAGTCATTTAAATTATCAATGAACGCCATTGCAACTAAACGATGTATTCTAAAACATTTACATACTCCCTCTACTCTAGTAGATAATACAGAATATCCAGACTTAACCTTACCTTGTTTTAAAATCTTATTCGTTCTTTTAGAAAATACTCGCCCCATATTGGAAATTATGAATATGGTTTCATAACCAACAACATCTTTCCAAATTTCTTTCATTTCATCTTCCTTTTTATTTTCAGGATGTTATAATTTACGGAATCGAACCGTTTCGTTTTGATTTGAAGTCAAAATTTTATCCAAAGATAAATTGCTGCAAACATCCTATTTTATTCTACGATAACAACTTCTTTTACACCGCCAAGAATATCATCTCTTTTATTGAAATCTTGGATTACACTTTCATAATTTTCAACCCTTAAAATCTTGCTTTTCTGGATATAATGTTTACCATCAACAATTTTTCCACCCGGTGAGTAGTATTCAAGAGCATTATAAAGTTGTCCAAAGTAAGTTTTCTCCGGTTTAGGATAATCAGTTTCATACCCCATAGTTATTCACCGTAAAGCTCTTTTTCATATGCTTCCCAATCAAACTTTCCTTCTTCATAATAAATCTCCTTGTAAGAAAACATAAGCTTTATACACCAAACTGCTTTCAATACAGCTTCGGACAACCAACCGATCCTCTAGCTTCTCAGGCTAGTGTGCGTTTATGCTATTAGGGTAGCATGGTCCATATTCGCTTGTCAAGTGTCATTTTGAACCCTAACTCAAAACGAACTCTATATGTTTTCTTATAAAGAGATTTCACTCTTCATAGTCTAATCTATACATTTTTATACTTTCATCTGTATTTCTAATGAAATTTACAGTAGGTCCAAGGTTTCTCTTCCTATCCATATTGTTTTCTTCATTGTGATTATACAAATCTTGTTCTATAGATTTTGCTATTTTTCTAATTTCTCTTAGCTTTCTATCTACTTGCTTTGGAACATTAGGCATATCTATTCTCTATTTTTAATACTCTTTTCAATTTCCAAAAATATTTCTTTTCGTATTTCTTCGTGTAAAGTTTGCATAAGAAGATCATTATTATAAGCTTGTATCATGGCATCATATTCTTCATGAGTATAATCTTTATAAAACCTTCCAGTATGATCCTCATAAACTCTTATCATACCATTTTCTAATTCTTCCATGATAAACCTCATAATATATAGCTAACGATAAAAAATTGTTTAAAATCAATGGTCTGGGCGGCTGGATTCGAACCAGCGTTTTCTTGTTTCCAAAACAAGCGGATTAACCAGACTTTCCCACGCCCAGATTAATAGTCTATGTGCAGAATAAATCCGTCATTTCTATCGGTTTCCAAATGGACTATATTCATTTGGCCTATCCTTTTCTGTGAAAACTCGCTACCCACGTAAGGATGTGGACGATATTGGAGCGGGTAGCGGGAAATCGAACCCGCACATTCTGATTGGAAATCAGACAGGCTACCACTACATCATACCCGCATATGAGCAATTATTTACTCAATTTTATTATCAATGGCTTCTATAATATCTTCATTGGAAGGTTTATAGTCCCATTCAACCCTGTAACTTGTTACAGTATTTGCATTTCTTTCTTCCCATTCCAAAATGTATGGTCCAAAGAACACATATTTGCGTCTAACGCTTTTCTTCAAATAGTCTAACGCCATATCTTTAGGGTCAGGAAGTTCATTATATGTGATAAACTTTTTCATATCAGACCTCAAACTATTGGTTGTGGAATTGGATCGCCTTTGTTGATTATTGCGAAACTTTTCTTTTCACCCTTAAAGTTATAGTAATAACATTTATATTTGTTTTCACCATCGTCTTCGACATAAACAAGAATTTTTCTTGGCGAACCAAGATCAAATTCACTGTGATATTCAAATTCTACCGGAAGTGGCTTATTCTCGACTTTTCTAATAGCTTCTTCTATTTCATGAATATACATTTTGAATATAGCCTGATATATACTATCATCAGTTATCATTTCCAGTTTAACTGGATCAATGATATCAACTTCACATTCAATAGACTTGTCTTCTGGTCCAGATATTTTTAATTTGTGACTTTCCTTATCCAGAACCATTTCATAATTTTTACGCATTAATCTATATATCATATATAAAACCTCATTTAATGGTGTCTAGGGTTGGACTTGAACCAACATCTACTCTAAAAGCCTTGCTGCTTTATAATGGAGCGATACAACCATATTGTTTCAATGGTAGGGCTTACCTTTCGCCCAATTTTACGTATACACCCAGACTTATTTAATGCACCCACTATACTGCATGTCTCATAGGTTGTCAAGAAGTTTTTCAGGCTCTTTTTCAAGATCATCAAATTTATGATAAACTCCTTTTACATACATACCATCACATGAGCTAACTTTATAAGACACAGATTTGACTTCTTTTCTAGTCATGTATTTAGGTTTACCGTAGACTTCGTAAACAAAATCATAAATCTCTTCGTCAGATGGTTTGTGGTCCCATTCTCTTTTGTGATTGTGTGTCACTCTGAAAATTTCTCCAAAAATCTCCCAACCGCCACGACCGTCAAGAGGATTGAAGCCTTTCACATTAACGTCTATAGCATATTTTACTTTTCTAAAAATACCACCACTCTTTTTGACACTAGATTTAAAGTCTTTAAAATAAACTTCATACCGACCACGTTCTATTTCATCCACTTTATCATTACTGGCTTTCATCCTGTCTGCCATGTCTTGGCAAACCTGTTTAAGCTCTTCTCTTTTTTTATCGTTTTTTGATTGTCTTTTATTTAATTTAGAATTTAGTCTTTGTAGTCTTTCTTCACTTAAACTCATGACATATCTCCAATATTATTTACAGGGTTATCTTGATTTTCAAATCCAAATTGAAATTGTTTAGTTGCGGAACTAACCCTTATTTTTGAACCCAACCAGTGCGCCGTAGCTGACTATAATGTTGGGGCGTCCCGCTATTAAGCTAGGACTTTTTTAATTAATGGTGGGTAGGGAGAGAATCGAACTCTCATTTGTGGGACTTCAATCCACCGTGGGCACCAGCATCACCACCTACCCATTTAAAAAGAGGCTATAAAAGCCCCTTTCCAAATTTCTAAAATTTATTCTAGTATTAGTTTCTAACTACAGCATTCAACTCTAGTTTTCCACAACTTCCCAAATCAACTGTCACTGGAACATGTTGACCATTTTCCAATTCACCACTGGCTTCGACTACAAAAATGTCAGTCAAATCAGTATCAATGATATGCTCTTGACCGGCAGCTAGAACATACTCTTGTTCTACCTCAGTATGGTCATTAACACCATGTGTAGTAGTTACAGTTGTGTCATTTGTAGCAACTTGTGCATTTGTTGCTTCTGTTTCATTATTACCATTTCCAAATATGTTTGCAAAGAAACCGCCTTCATCATCAGATGATGACTCACTTGAAACCCTTTTTATTCTACATTCTTCGTCACCATTATTTCTGATAATCAAGACAGGTTCATTTTCATCCACAGCTTCATCAGTAATAACTGTAGGCTCTGTCACGGCAGTTCCAACTGTTCCTGTTGTATCAACAGGTCCACCACCCAATGTGGTAGTTGCATTTGCGTCTGCATTAGTATCAGTATTCATATTATCGGCAGAATTTACTTCATTTGTAGTATCAACATCTGTCGTTTCCATTTGTTGTTCTACTGTATAATCGGGATTATTTGTAGTTGATGCATCTTGCGCTATAGCACTTGTGGTTAGCAGCAATGATGCTCCCATAGCTATCATAATCTTATTCATCTAATTCTCCATTACTTTCTATATATCATCTTTTCTATGTTAGTCTTCATCGACTATAAGATAACACATACAAAGCAACAAAGTTCCTTATGTATTCAATTATTTGGCCCTCGACTTCTTTTTAGAAACCGAGGGCCAGTGAAAACTAATCCTTGCGTCTTATAGCGCAGAGGGACTAGCCATATCCTTAGAATTTGTAGATAGCGCGAACACCAACAGTTTCTACGTCAGCAGTAAAGCCTTCGGCACCTTCAAACACGTTCTGATTAAAACCAGAATTGCCTAGATCGGTGCGGCTGTATTTACCACCAACAACTAGATTGTCGGTAACTGCATAGTCAATACCTACGCCATATGTTGAAGAATCTTCTCCGTCAACTTTGGCATATCCTGCGGAAATGTATGGCAGGACGCGATTGAATGCGTAACCGGCTTGTGCTTCTGCGGTATAAGTCTCAGCACCACCACTTTCAAATAGGCTTTCAGTTTTTTGATAACCTAGCTCACCACCCAGAACAAAGTTGTTCTCGAATTGATGACGATAACCAGCTACAACACCATAGGTAGTTGCGGTATCATCGCGGCTCTCAAACTCAAAATCTTCTGCAAAATCTAGATCAACAGCGGTGCGGGCGACTGTGCCACCAACATATGCACCTGACCATGAAAATTGTGGTGCGGTCACAACGGCAACTGGTTCAACTTCAACCACCGAAGAAGTGTATCCACCAGCGACAGCGCCGGTAGCTAGAAAAGCTGAAAGACCAGCAGCAATAACAAATTTGTTCATATTATAACCTCTTTATTGTTTACAAAAAAGATGACGAAACACGCCCCATTCGCTTCACGTCACCATTTATCATATGGGGAAATATAACTTGGCAGTCACACATGCATTCTTTTCATCTACCCGCCCTATGTCCTTTTATTTGACGCTGATAGATACCAAGTTTAGAAAGTCTCAATCATGTCTTACGGTTTCATCAACCCGCACGATCACTTAGTAAAACTCTTGTAGCATGGACAAGGTTCCCTGTCAACAGCTAAATTTTGGTAGTGCTAGTAGGATTTGAACCTACGACATATCGGATATGAGCCGATTTTTCTACCCCTGAAATATAGCACCCTACTTATTCCTATTTTTATTTTTTAAAGTTTCTGAAATCTTTCTTTTGGTTTCTTCTGAAAGAATTCTTTTTGGTCTTTTCTTTGCCGAATCAGATAATTTTTGTCTATATTCATCTGATATGATCCCCCTTTTCCCTTTATTCCAAGGTTCAATTTCACCATTAGCAATTCTTCTTTTTAAGGTCTGATTTCTTCGCATCTTTGCGTTTTCATCATTCCTAATAAGTTCTTTAGTTTTCTCTGAATGTGTTTTACCTTTAAAATGTGGGCCACCCTCACCACCAACACCCAGATTGTATGTATCTTCTCTCAAACAGAAATCCTCTGTTATGAGTTTTTTCTCCATTAAGTTCATTTCTTCTTCATTATCAAAAACAAATAAAACTTCTTTGGTGAAATTATTTTTACCATACTTCTTTATAGCATTAACAATCAATCTGCCTGAACCCATGTAAGAGTCATCGGGCTTCATGGTTTGATGTTTCCCAATATAAATTTTACCGTTAACATTGTTAGTTATTTTGTATATAGTATAGAACAATTGCACCTTCCTCTTATAGATAATATCTCTATTATTTATAATCAGAGGAAGGTGCGTTAGACTACTTTCACCAATAGTCCCAGATTCGGGCTTTACCGTTTTTGTTATCTTGCCACACCATATCATCTGCGGCATCAATGTCAAGCATGATCTTTTGGATGTTCTTTTTGTCAGAATTTCTACGGTCACGCTTGGCCGCGTTTTTAAAACCAGTGCTGCGACCTGTTTCAGACATTTTACCATCACGGCTCATGCTATCAAAGTAATCAGAATGTTCTTTGTAGTTTTCTTTAAAGAAGCGATCATAATCACCGTGAAATGGGACTTTACGAATTTTACCCGGAAAATAACCGTATGGTTTTATTGGGTGGGCATAATAAAAATGAAACAGCCTGTCATTACCGTAGCTTGCCATCCATGTAGCACGATTCATTTGATAATCGAAAAGCTGCTTATTATACTCTTTCATTTTAGCATCGTATTCGGCTTTTCTGGCTTTATATATTGCCTCATATTCGGCTTTAGGAATTTTTTCCCACACAAAACCATATTTTATGGCACGAGTAAAATCTCTATCAATCATTTTCTTGATATATTTTTCTTTGATGCCATTTTCGAACCAGTAAAGGCTCTTTTTGTTTCTATAGGTTTTACCCAATTTATTTCTCCTTCTAAGTTAATACCTTAGAAGTCGTCGTAAAATTTCCTTGTTCTAGTCAAGTTTAGTCTCCTTTAATGATGGGAGTGACGAAAAAACTCAATCTGTTGTCTTTCTTCTGGGTTACACCACATCATGCGGTTTAACGCCACTTTACCCCATTCCCTGATAATCGTTATATATTAGTTGCTGAACTAACCCTCAATCCATATTCACAAGGTGTATCGTTATGGATGACGACCAATGATAGGAATTATCATTGTTAAAATTATGGCGTGAGGCGAAGACATTTGAATGTAAAAACTGCTGTTTTTTATCTGGGTTACACCACAGAATTTACAATTCAAAGCTCCCTCACTATCGCTGGAAGTATCTTTCGATACGGCTTGGTTGCTGAATTAACCCTAATCTTGTTCACAGAACAAGCACTGTATGACATAAATTATCATAAAAAAGCAACTTAATCCATTTGGCGATCAACCCAAACTTCATGTTTCTATTAGGGGATCAATCCTATGAAGAAACTGCCCTTGCGACTTGAACGCTATCTCGGCACGGTAGGCCGCGTCTTATCCGATTAGACCAGTATGCTATAGTTGCTTGTTTATAACAATTGTTAATGGCGGGAATGACGAGATTCGAACTCGCGTTGCACGGATCGACAATCCGGCGTAATCACCACTATACCACATCCCCACAATGAGTGTCAATACCGCGTCGTATTTATTTCATACGCCCGACTCCAATCGTCACCAAAAGGCTAGGTCGGAAGATACACTCATTCAATAAAATGCCCATTACACGGTGATGAACCGTCATATGTCTGGTGATGGATAGTAAGCTTGCGGCGTTACTATTTGTTCCCATCAAGCCTCCCAGAAAGGTCAAACGTCAAGCATTTTATATTCGAATTTCTACGGTTTGTCGCAGACACCGAAAAACTGCTTCCGAATACCTAGACCCACAGCACAACCTGTGTAGTGTCATTTCACCGCATCAGCCATCGCGTATTCTTCTAAAAATGCGCCCCGTTCGCGTATCACTACCAACGAGTCTCAAGACTTACGGTCATAGAGCAACTTCTAGCATCAAGATAATCAATCTAATTATGGACATGCCCTTGCCCAGAGTAGGTTTTTATGGAACTCAACCTTTCACTTAAACCACCCGTATCTCACAACGGGAGGGCGGACAGTTTTAACTTCACTGACAAGTAAGTGAATAAAAGATTGATTAATTCCTCTATTCAAATTGGTCGCATGGAATTGTCGGTAATGAGCCGACACCTATAGGTTTTCTGCGCTCCATGCTAAGGCCACTTATACACTTCCTAATATGACATGTCAAGTTAAAAGTTGTCTAGGAATTAAATTGTGTAAAAGCTTTGCCTATTCTTAAAATTGGTATTTGGGGTAGGACTTGAACCTACTTCGCCGCAATGCGGTTTACCGAGTATGTTGCAACTCTGCATTTCCTGATACTAGCCTGAATAGCATCAGCCCAAATTCTGGTTGCGGTGGGTTGGATTTGCACCAACGACCTCTGGCATATGAAACCAGCAAGCTAACTACTGCTCTACCCCGCAAAATCTTTATTGATAAAAATTTGAAGATTGCATAATGAATATGATATCTTTGTTCTTGAAGGCACTACCTGTCATTAACAATTCTATCGCATTTTCATCTGTCAACCCAAACAATGTCTTCAATTTTTCTTTGTTTGGAAGTTCTTCAAACACGCCCCTAATGGCAAAGTATTCTCTGTTGTTAACGGCAGTTTCGTATAAAACCCAAACAAATCTCATGATATGCTCCTTTAAAATTAATATGATGGTGTGCTGCTACGCCAAAGATTCTAAGGGTCTATTATGACATTGCTACCTATCATGTCCAAACTTTCGGTAGGTTAAATCTGAGGCTTCGCCCTCAAATCGTATCATAATAACTGCACTTATCCTTCCCCTACACGCCTAATGTGAAAATAGGACTTTTCACACGTATCATGTTCATCACTCATTATAAGATGGCTGCTCTTAGGCCGACTTCCCAACATATATTCTTACTTTGATATAAAACGATAAGGTGGAATTAAACCAAAGAGTTTCCACGTTCAGATTACCGCATCAGTCGGGTCCGAACCTCTTCTTTACCCATTCACAACGCTGGAAATTCTGTGTGAGTTGCATACAATCAGCATCGTTTTATATCAAAGTAAATTACCTTTTAACAATCTTCTCGATTGAAGTGGTTAACTGCACCGCAATCTATGATTCGCTTATACCATTTATATAATAATATTGATCCGTCGAACAATATTGACACAAACCGTCGAATGTGCTAGGTATTGATAATCATATGCTCAATTGGATTCGAACCAATGTCTCCTACTTCTCACGTAGGCGCATTCTTCCAGTATGCGATCTTGCAGAAGATTGATAAAAAGTAATTGGAAGTCCCGGTCGGACTTGAACCGACAAACCGTTAGGCGCTGTCTTATGAGGACAGAGTGTTTAACCAATTCCACCACGGGACCAAAGTATTCAGGGTTAACTTTTTGCTAGTTTTTCCAAATAAAAATGCATGATTTTTTGCTGAAATAACCCTTTTAAGACATATCCAAGGAATTCCATTAATGCTGGCTCACATGCAAGATATGTCGTAAAAAGATTATATTGGTAGTTGACTTCTTCGTAAAGGTATGCTATAAATTGTGTATACGCATGTCAACCTAAAAATGAGGATACCAAATGAAATACACTAGATGGACCAAAGAAATGTTAGAACCAATTGTTGCATCTTCAATGTCTTATGCAGAATGTTTGCGTAAGATGGATAGAAAACCCGTAGGATCAAACTACAAAAACTTACAAAAGAACATCAAAAAGTTTGGACTAGATACATCACACATGCTTCACCAAGCTTGGAACTCTGGGAGAGAATTTAAAGCACTAGATGAATTGATAGGAACCACACAAATAAAGAAAAGAATTGTTAAAGAGATGGGACATAAATGCTCTAGTTGTAATCTAACAGAATGGAAGGGAAAGCCCATACCTTTAGAATTAGAACACATAGATGGCGATAACCAAAATAACTCTAGAGAAAATCTAACCTTATTATGTTGTAACTGTCATGCATTAACTCCAACTTGGCGCAGAAGGAATAAGTAATTAATTTGGTAGCCCCTGTCGGATTCGAACCGACACTGAAAGGTGTTTAAGACCTCTTCCTCTGCCTTTGGGATAAGGGGCCATTCTGTAGTTCATATTCAAACACTACACTATCGTAATGCCGTAGTCAAGCGAAAAGTTATGGTGGGCATGGTCGGACTTGAACCGACAAGGATTTCTCCACTGGTTTCTAAGACCAGCGCGTTTACCAATTTCACCACACGCCCATGTGGAGACAGAAATTCATGCAGGATCAATTGACTGTGCATGACACCGATTTCCCTTGCGGGCAGGAACTCTCTTTATCCTCTTTTTTGCCTAAATCGCTTGCGTAACGCATTGGGGATTTTCGGCTCATTATGCAGGATTTCCACCTAACTGTCAACCATCATTTAAGGTTGTCAAAACTGGCTGCTGTGGTAGGAATTAAACCTACATTAAACAATATTACCGACAACGTTGACTCGGCAAACACAGCAAAATATATTACCATAAATCAGTATCAGTAATATCAATTTGAAAAACTCTAGTTGGTTTTTTGAACCCTGAAATAACTTCTCTGTAAAAATGTGCAAAGGTATCCGGTCCAATACCAGAACCGTTGGGTTCATCTTTAACGATAACTAGATTTGCTTCTGGATTTTCTTGAAAGGCTTTAGACAGCTTTTCAACTTGTTTTCTTGTTAAAAACATCTCATCACCCTTTCATAATAAAATTAAATCTTGTGTGTTGTAACGCTCACCAGCGGGTAATGGCTACCACCCCGTAAGCCTGCGCCATCGTTATCCCCATGATAACTAGTTACCAGACTCCATACCTCTTTAAACACAATTACTGTATTTATTTTTCTCCCACTGTCTGAACCCAGAAATGGAATACTTATCGCCACCATCTTCTAGATATTCAGCCATTCGTTTTCTATGTTCTATAACAGAAGGAATCTTACCTAAGAATTTTTCTCTTTTTATTTCTCTGAAACGTTCTCTGCCCTTAAACCACATTTTAAGATATGCGTTTGTAAACTCAAACACTTCATCTTCTGTCAAAACAATATCCATTTCAGACTCAAAGATCATTGATTTAAAGTCACTAGTTATATTTTCATTATAACCCAATCTAGCGTATCTTTTGCCATCCACATTCTCAATAATTACATCTTCTGGATAGATATATGTAGTTCTCATAATATGTTCCTTATATCGGTATCGCGGCAGGATTCGAACCTGCATCTAAAGGCATAAGACGCCAATTGCGTTTGAATTATCATCTACTCCACTATAATGACGTTTCGAACCATCACACAATCTTCAATGAAATTAAGTTATAACACAAAATGTTCTCAACACACCTGTTTATAACAGCCAAATTTACACCACGCGAATTCTTAGGATCATATTGATCCTTTAATGGCGATCCCTGTAGGATTCGAACCTACGACCTAGTGCTTAGAAGGCACTTGCTCTAATCCACTGAGCTAAGGAACCAAAACTTTCCGATTTATGGGTGATATCGGGAACCACTTCTACTGTCTACACTACTATGAAAGCCGTGTCAACAGGTTATTTTCTGGATGCCCCTCGTGGATTCGAACCACGGTTTACATACTCAAAATATGTCGTCCTGCCGCTAGACGAAGGGGCAATATTTCATTTAGGTTTAGACCAATATCCTCTCGGTGGTTTAACTATACCCAATGAAACACATCTTTTAGAGATAGCTTTATCAGAAACATTGTATCTTTTTGCGATTTCAGTTGTAGGAATTTCCCACACTAATTTCTCAAGTTCTTCTTTACTTATCTCAAACTTTCTTTTCTTCATAGCACTACAAGCTACCGAACAGCATTTTCTAGGGCTACTTTTTCTATACTCGAAATTTGTTCCACACAATTCACAAGTATATGTAACAATCATTCCACCACGATCTTCAAGCATATGAAGTCTAGCATGTTCAGATTTAGTCATAACTTGCAAATTATCAATCTTGTTATTTGCTTTGTCTCTATCTTTATGGTGAACTACCTCATCTTCATTAAGAAGTCTACCAGTTTCTTCATACACTACATAATGGTGTTCATTCACTTTACCGTATTTATCCGCGCAAGGATGGTCAGGTATTATAGCATACATATATCCTCGGGACTTATCTAAAGTAAATTCTACCATATCATTTCTCTCATTATATAAAATTGGCACTCCCGACAGGATTCGAACCTGCATCTGCCATCCAGTTACGCTATATAGTTTAGAAGACTACCACGATACGGGAGCAAAGTAATTAATTCCGATTTATAGATAATCGGGAACTGCGCGAATAATCGGGCACCAGAGGACAATTTGTTTTATGCATTTGCTACTATCAGCTTGTCACGACTGACAATGCACATTAACCACATGGGCGGATAACTGTCAAGTTCCAATGAGTTCCGATTTAAGGATAATCGGGAACCGACCGTGAGGTTTAATACTCACCGACCACCAGAGGACAATTTGTTTTAAGTGTTTGTTACTACTGAACTGCCAAATCCAGCAACACTCATTAACCATATAGGTAGATAATTGTCAATTTCTAAAACGTCGCACCTGACACAATTTTAAGGATGTAAAGCCATCCACCATCTAGATATGATTAAATCGCTTTGCATTGCGATAAACTCTTGGCTCATATACTAGTGGCCTCTTCCTTCCTTGTCAAGTAGGATTTTGCGGTCTTTTGCTTTATACGACGAATTCTAATAATTGTTGTGACTTTCTAGAGGGTATGTTGACTTTCCTCTAACGCTTTTCTCCCATTCACAAACGATCCGGCTGGCCCAACAAGAAACTTATGTCTCCAATGAGACTGCTTGAAAAGCCCTAAGTCAACGGCCCGGATTCTTTAAAAAGTATTTTGCTCGGGCGGCAGGGTTCGAACCTGCGACCACCTGATTACTTTTGAAGCTTCCCGAATCGAACGGGTATTTACCTTTAGCTTCCACAGTCAGGCGCTCTACCAACTGAGCTACACCCGAGCAAAATACTCTTATTTAATTTTTGGTAGGCATGGTCGGACTCGAACCGACACGGATTTCTCCACAGCATTTTGAGTGCTGCGCGGCTACCAATTTCACCACACGCCCACGATAGATGAACTATATCATCTTTCAAAAGCCTTGTCAACAACAAAGTTTTTGAAAGATGATCTTTGGTCGGCCAGTGTTATCTTTGCTTTCGCGTTGACAACTTCGGCGTATCCAAGGATCATCTATACGATATCTGCCCGACGATTTCTAGTTCATACGACCTATCTTGGGTTATTTCTAAGCCAAGATACTAACCGTATGAACATCTGTGCGCCTTTCCATCATGACAAACGTAGTTTATCATGCGGTCCAGACTCTCTGGCAGATACTTTGCAGGGTCATCGGACTAACCTATCCTGCGTTACTAAATTTTCAAAAAGCTGGTTTCGTCTTACGTTGAAACCTTTATAACACTGTTCGCTTTCGCTGTCAAGTGCTATTTCATCTTGGGAAGTGTTTCTTTCCAGTGTCGCGTCTGCAACCGTTGGTTTCTTGCTTCTTCCGTTCGATGAGGACGTTATAGCCGATTCGCATCTGGAAGTCAACTACTAAATGGTGCTGATAGTGAGGATTGAACTCACGACCTCTTCCTTACCAAGAAAGCGCACTACCACTGTGCTATATCAGCGTAAATTGTCATTGGGATAACTATTATTTATATGCAAAGTTGCACAAATTTTACATCTGTGCAACTTTTTTGTTTGAATTTTAATCTAAATCAGGTTGTTTTTGTTACCCAATTTCTGATATTGGTTCTTTCTGCGTTGGTTGGAACTCTCTTCATTACAACCAACCCCCTTACATTTAGTTCCATGTTAGGTGCAACTCCGCTGAACATTACAGCTTTAGACGGTTTTCTAATTCTGAAATGTTGTGCCGGAATGGTTCTTTGGTTTACAACTTCACCATTGATTGCATGATATATAACATCATTTCTAATCCAACTTTCTACTGTAACCCATACACGATTGTTAGTTGTGCCACCAGTTACATCCAAGCGATCCAACCAGTTACTTGTTGGGTTGTAGCTAATCAAAGGAGAACTTACATGACCATTTACACCACACAATACCAAGTTGTCCCAAGAGTTGTTTCCATAGTTTAGACCAAATACAGTTGGAATAGAATTTTCTGTTCCATTTCTTATTAGCTGGACTTGATATGCAACATAGATATCGCTCTCATCTGTATAGTTGAAAGATGGTGGATTTTGATCCATTGCAGATGTTGCTCTCAAATATCCATTTACAACTGTAGGATTATTACCTGTTTTTGTTGGACCTTGATAACCAGTGGAATCCCAACGAATGAAAGTGTCATTTGGCAAAGTTGTATCTGTTCCGCCAGATGGTGGTGTTTCAGGTGTTGGGGTCGGTGTAGGAGTTGGTGTTGGTGGTGGAGTTACAGGGTTAGAATTTCCGCTAGGTCTAACACCGTCTGTATGTCTACCATTATTCCAAGCTGAAACTGTATTCAGTGTTGGGAACCAATCACCATCTTCCGGTTTCCAGTAAACTTCATTACCTTGTGAACCGCCCATACCTGCTGGACCATATTCATTCATAATTTCCCATGAAATTCTACGGAAATAATCGGCTTGTGCCTCAGTTACGTAGTCAGGGCGATGCGGTCTACTAAGTGTTCTTTGATCTACCTGATATAGCATTGTTGTTATGAATATGGTTGTTCCGAAACATATAACATCATTTGGATGTATTTTGTCCGAACCTGTTCCATCGCCAAATAGTGTAGTCAAAGGCATTCTAAATGGTGATGTTCCATTTATAGTATCTTGCCATACACGAAGCATGAAACGATGACCCGGTGCTATCCATACGCGCCAATCATCCGGCAAATCTGGGAACAATTGATGCATTTTCCAAGTAATGTAGTCTGCTCTATATTTAAATCTACGCTCATAATCCATAAGCAATGGAAGTGGATTGTTATTATTCATATCCAAAGCAGGCCATATACTCCATAGAATGTATTCAGTAGGTCTAAGGTCTTTTTTGCCATCTCTCCATGCTGCTATGGCGAATTTCATTTCGTAGAACAAGTCTTCAAAAAATACGTCATGATCCGGTGGAGCAACGCCAACATCATTTAGTCCACGCTCAGTAATAACAAGACCATCATATTGATTCATATTATCACGTGCGTTCACATCTGCACTGTTATAGTGAAGCCAACGCCACATTGTAGCTGAACCGGGCATTGTTGACTTATAATGCGTAGCCTGTGGTTCAAATGCAGCACGTGTTCCTCCAACAGCATTAGGATGTATGCTTGTAGTCACACGCATCATACCGCCCGGCCATTCACCGCCACGATGGAAATAACTATCCATCAAACTATGGCCTGAGTGAATATAACGCTGTCTGTCGGAAGATGCAACCCTTAACTGTCCAGTTGACGGATTTGTAGGTGGAGTTTCTGGCTCTTCTGGTTGTTCAGGTTCTTCCGGTAGTTCTGGCTCTTCTGGCAACTCTGGTTCTTCTGGTTCTTCGACTTCTTCAACCTCTGATACCACAATCGGTCCTGCAAGGCAAGAGAAAACTCTGTATGCAACTCCATTTTGTAGTCCGCTAAGGGTTGAACCGGGTTCCATATTAGTGTAGAAGGAAGCTCCATTCAAGCTATTTCCACTATTCATACTTGGGACGGCCAAGTATGAAAGTGTTTCGGATTGTGTAAAATCAACAATTACTGGTCTAGCATTTGCTGATGGTGTTATAGTTGGA